>Ga0208492_1000535_pt1 | contig 31390 bp, 26 predicted proteins | sample Subbioar_CSW14AB_FD_184820 | JGI IMG/M metagenome (GOLD analysis project Ga0208492, IMG submission 184820) | Serpentinite rock and fluid subsurface biosphere microbial communities from McLaughlin Reserve, California, USA - CR12Mar_CSW14AB (SPAdes) | ecosystem: Environmental > Terrestrial > Deep... | reverse complement strand
GGTTGGAGCGGCGGCGGCGATCAAGGTTCATCACCTGGCCGCCCGACTCGACAACGAGACGCACGACGGCCGAGCCGACGAATCCGCAACCACCTGTGACGAGGACGCGCATAGTGCCCCAGCTTCCAACCGTTAACACTTGGGCGCGGTATGGTTAGCGGGGGGTTAACGCGCCTAGATCGGCGGCGCGCCGGGGTTCGGGTTGGACTGGATCAGCGCCCAGACGTCCTTGAAGGGCTCTTCCACGATCTTGCTGTCCTTCTGGAAGAACAGCGTCGGGCGTTTCGTGGCGTCGAACTTCGGCCATGAGGGCAGGCCGGGCGCGCCGTTGGGATCGCCGGTGCGGGCGAACTGCACCCAGGTGGCGCTCATGAGTTTCGCCATGGCGAAATCGTCTTCGGTGGCGCCGGCGAACAGCGGGGCCTCTGCGACATTGTCCATGATGTAGGGGATCTCGGCCGTGTGGGGCGCCTTCAGCACGAACTCCTGCGGGGGAATATCGTGGGCGAAGATGTAGGCGTAGACGCCGGCGGGCTGCGCCGACTTGCGGCTGGCGAGCGTGTGGTGCGAGCTGAGTGAGCGGAACGTGCCGGTGACCTGCATCAGCTGGTAGTTCGGCGCATAGTCGGGATAGGCGGCCTTGAACGCGGCCGCGATCTCCTTGCCCTTGCCGGGAAGGGACTTGTTGGCGGCGTCGAGAACCTGCTTGTCGGTTGTCTTCACCCAGTCCGGATTGCCGACATTGTAGAGCGTCTGCTCGTCCTTGGTGAAACCGATCATGATCGGGATGTCGGCCGATTGCGCGGGTGCATCCGGATCGAACGGATGGCGCGTGACGTACTTATCGTCGATCGATGGACGGAACTTGTTGGGGCCGAGATCCTTCGCGACGGACAGGATGTCTTCCGTTGAAATCGTCTGCAGCTGCTCCGCCGCGATCGAGGCAGAGATGCCGAGACCGAGGATGAAGCTGCTGACGGTATCGGCGGCATCTTCCTTCTCGGCCGCGCGCAGTCCAGCGCCGGACTGGATCACAGCCTTGTGGAAGAGCCCCTTGGCGGATGGCATCGACAGCAGCGTCGAGACTTTGGCGCCACCACCCGACTGACCGAAGATGGTGACGTTGTTCGGGTCGCCGCCGAATTGCGCGATGTTGTCGCGAACCCATTCCAGCGCCATCACGATATCAAGCATGCCGGCATTGGCCGAGCCTGCGAACCCGGGAATGCCTGCGCTGTCGAGCGCGAGGAAGCCGAAGATGTTGAGGCGGTGGTTCACGCCGACAAACACCACGTCGTGGTTCTTCGCGAGGTTGTGGCCGCGATAGATGTTGAGCCCGGCCTGGCCGTAAGAGAAACCGCCGCCATGCAGCCAGACCATCACAGGACGCGTTGCGCCCGCCTCAGGGCCGGTCTTCTGCGTGTAGACGTTGAGCATCAGGCAATCTTCATCGCCTTCCGCCTTGATGCCGGAAGGTGGTGCGAAGGCTTCGGTCATTGCGGCCTGCACGATCGGCGGATACGCGGCCGCGCCTGCGCCTGAGCGCATCTGTACGGCGGCCTGGCCATAGCTGGTGGCGGCCTGTTCCGCCTCAAGCAGGGACGGTTTCACGGGCGCCTGGAAGCGCAGCTTGCCAATCGGCGGCTGTGCGTAACGCACGCCGAGAAATTCGACGATGCCATCCTCCGTCTTCGTGCCGCGCAACTTGCCCAGCGTGGTGGACACCAGCGTCGGGTCGGCCGCAACAGCGGGCGCTTCGGCGGGACCGCCACAGGCGGCGAGGCCTGCGAGCGAGACACTACCGAGCAGCATCAAACGGCGATTGAGCACGAGCGTGGACATGACGATTTCTCCCCGGGTCGCGCCTGTCTCGGCGCTTTGCCAAACAGTGGCAGGCGGGGAAACGCCGTCAAGCGCAGTCGCTAGTTTCCGGTGCGCTTGAACGTGTAGAGCACGTTGCTGATGCCGGTCATGATGGTGTCGTCATCGATCATCGGGAAGTCGACGCTCACATCCGCCGTGCCTGACGCGCACGAGAAGGACAGGACGGTGATGTCCGACGACGTGAAGCCGAGTGCGGCCGCATCCTTCGCTGGATCAGGCAGGTTGCCCTCGAAGAGGCCGCGCTCGGGTGTGAGGTTCACCATGTAATGAGGCTTGTCGCAGGTCAGCAGCGCCGGGCCGGATGACTTGTCCGCCTGGAACACGAATTTCGACATGTCGGCAACGGGCGCCGGCTCCTCGCCCTGCTTGTCCCACCACGGCGCGATCTTCGCCGCCGTCAGTTCCCAGGTGCCGAAGAACGGATTGCGCGGCGTGATCGCATCGGCGCCTTCTGCGGCGGGCTCTTCCTTCGCTGCAGGCGAGCAGGCGGCCAGGCCAAGGAGGGCGGCGACCAACGCAATACGCAGCATGCAGGACCTCATTCCACTTCTGGCAGCGGGCGAAGCCAATCGTCCGGCGGGCTCCAAGTCAAGCGCTTGGCCCGCGGGCCGATGCGGCCTAGAACGCAGGTTCATTCACGGGGGAATGCCATGAAACAGACGTTGAAACTTGCCGCTGTGATTGCGCTGGCTGGCGCGCTGACGGCGTGTGGTCCGGGCGGCAATCCGCTGGCTGCCAAGAGCGACGCCGAGAAGCCGGGCGCCGCGACCGAGATCGGCAAGGATACCTACCAGAACAAGCAGCTGGGCCTGACCGTCACCGCGCCGGAGGGCTGGTATGTCGCGCCGAGCGACGTGATGGAAAAGATGATGTCGGCGGGTACGGACCTGACGACGGCCAACATGGATTCGCGCACCAAGGCCGCGGTGCAGGGCTCGGTCCAGCGGACGGCGAGCATCTTCACCTTCGCCGAGCACGTGCCGGGCTCTCCCGTTCCTTATACAGCCGCCATCATGGCGGTGACCGAGGACATCGGCCTGATGCCGGGCATCAAGCGTGGCAGCGACTATTTCTTCCACGCGCGCCAGATGATGGCGCAATCCGCCGTGCCGACGACGATCGCGGAAGGCTACACCACGCGCCGGATCGGCGGACAGGAGTTCGACCGTATGGATGTCGAGATGGGCACGCCGGGCGAAACCGTATCGCAGCGCTATTTCGCGGCGCGCCATGGCGACGTGATCTTCGCGATCATCCAGTCCTACCGTACGCAGGAAGAACTGGCGGTTCTCGACAAGGTGCTGGATAGCATCAAGCTCGATTGGTAGTTCGCCACGCGTAGACGTGGGCGAGGGCGATCGCTCCGGCGGTCGCCACGTTGAGGCTGTCCATGGTGTTGGCCATGGGAATGGCGACGCGCTGGTGCTGCGACAGCAGGGTTGCGGGCAGGCCGTTGCCTTCTTCGCCGAGGACGATGGCGAGGCGCGAGGGCGGGTCCAGCGTGTGCAGCGGCGCGCCATTGGTGGGTGTCAGCAGCCACGGTTCGAAACCTGCGGTTGTGAGGGCGGCCAGGATCGCTTCGCCCGTGCCGCCATGCACGAAGGGCAGGGAGAGCACAGCGCCCGACGAGACGCGGATGGATTTCCGGTAAAGCGGATCGCAGCTGGTTTCGTCGAGCAGCACGGCGGAGGCGCCGAGGGCGGCAGCGTTGCGGAAGCAGGCGCCGGTGTTGTCGTGGTTGGCGAGGCCGATGACGGCAAGCACGGTGGCCGGTCCTGCGGGCAGGGCGGCGATGAGTTGCGCGGCTGTCTGCGGCGGCTGGCGCCGGGCAAGGGCGAGGACGCCGCGATGGATGTGGAAGCCGGTAATAGCGTCCATCACGGGCTGTGCGACCGCATAGACTGGTAACGCCGGATCAATCCGCGCCAGCAGGGGCGCGAGCGGTTCAAGCCGGCTTTCCGCAAGCATCAGGGAGTCGAGCGGGAAGCGACCATGGGTGGCGATCTGCTCCAGCGCGATGGCGCCTTCGACGATGAAGCGGCCATCGTCGCGCGCAAGATCGCGGTCCTTCACGGCGCGGTAGCCGCTGACGCGTGGATCGTCGGGAGTGGCGACAGGGATAATCACGGGCGGGTTGTGACGCGATGATCCCGAAAAGAAAAGGCCCGCTCCTGCGAGCGGGCCTTTCCGGTTCAGTCCTGCGCGAGCGACTAGAGGTCGATGTCGGCGTCGCGGAGGTCGCGGGTGGCGGAGGCGCGGGAGACGTTGCCGGCTTCCAGCTCCTTCTTGTCGAGGCCGCCATCCTTGTTGAGGTCGAGGTCGGCGAAGCGGGTCTTCACCGAGGCCATCGTGCCGGTCAGCTCGTCGATCTGCACCTTGTTGTCGGCGTTGTTGTCCAGCGCGCCGATCGTGCGCGAGTCCATCAGCTTGGCCTGCAGGTCGTTGCGGACGTTGGAGACGGTCTCGTCAGCCCAGCGATAGTTGACCCGGAAGTACATCATCTCTTCCCAGGACTGCTCGCCCCAGGTGACGTTGATGGTGGAGTCCGGGTTGGCCTTGTTGTGCTCGGAGTTGTCGTAGATCCAGGTGGCCATCAGCTTGGTGCCGCCCTTGATGTGGATCGGGGTCTCCGGGTCGTAGTCGCGCTGCCAGTTGAAGTCGTACTTCGGCAGCGAGAGCAGCATCGTTTCCTTGCCGTCGGCGTCGATCTGCTTCAGCTCGACCGACCAGCCGCGATAGTGGGCGTGGGGGTAGAGCGTGTAGAGATAGGCGTCGGCCGGGAATTCGAGATAGGCGATTTCCTTGTGGCGGGCTTCGCCCTTCGGAATGCGCAGCGCGAAGTCGGAGATGACGGTCGAGCGTTTGATGAAGTCCGGCGCCTGTTTCAGCGTGTAGTAGCCGATCTGCGTCTGGTCGGACGCGGCCTTGCCCGTCGTCGTGTAGTGCATCGAGAAGGACAGCTTGCCGCCGGCCGGGACCGGAGCACCTGCGCCATCGGCGATGATCTGCGGTTCAGCGCCCGGCGTGTACGAGCCGACCGAGCCACCCGGGATTTTCGCCGGGGCCGTGCCGCGATCCGGCGAGTGGTTCGACGTGACGTGGTGCAGGACCGAACGGTCGCCCGGGCGGATGGCGATGGCTTTCAGCCAGGTGTCCTGCTTGAACGGGTTGTCGACGCGCATGTTCTGGTATTCGACCGTGCCGGAGGACGGCACGTCGAAGGACGGCAGCGTCACGACGACATCGGGCTTGCCGAGATCGACGGGCCAGTCCGGCGCCTTGCCGGCTTGTTCTTTCAGGATATCCGGACCCGAACCGCGCGGCGCGCCGGCGCGCAGCCAGTGGATCAGCGTCTTGTTCTGTTCAGCCGAGAGGCCGTGGTCGTTCTTGAACGTGCCAATGTGCGGGTCGGCGAAGTAGGGCGGCATCCGCTCCGACATCACGGATTCGGTGATCATCGGGGCGAAGGATTTCACCACCTCGTAGCTGTCGAACTTGAAGGGGGCGATGCCGCCTTCCTGGTGGCAGGCCACGCACTTGGCCTGCATGATCGGAGCGACGTCCTTCGAGTACGAGATGTTGGCGTGCTCGGCGGCCTTGCCACGCTCGGGGAAGGAGATGGCCGTGCCGGCCTTCACCTGCACGCGCGGGTTGGCGACGGCCTTGCCGGCCAGCACCGCATCGATGGCTTTCGAGGTCTGCGAGACCGGGCCGTGATAGGCGACCTTGAAGCCGGACTTCGGCTCGATCACGAACACTTCGCCGTCACGCTCGACGCCGAGCTGTTCGCCGACGAGTTGCAGCTCGTCCATCAGGACGGGCATGGCGAACTTCTGGGCCTTGGCCTCTTTCGCGGTGGCTTCGCGCGACTGCGAGACGTTCGAGTTGATCATGTAGAACAGGACGCCCTTGTCCTTGTAGGCGGCCTGGATCTTCGCCAGCTCGGCCGCGCCTTCGCGCGAGACCTTCGAGCCGTTCGTTTGGGACATCACCACGATCGCCGGTGCGTACTTGAAGTAGTACAGCTCGTGGGCGAGGCGGGTCGTGTCGGTCAGCTGAAAGTTGCCGATTTTCTCGGGGACGAGGCCCGTTGTGGGGGCAGGCGCGGCGATCACGCTGCTGATGCCTGCGACGGCGATGGCGGCGGCAATCGCGGTCGTTACCAGAATGCGTTTCATGGCAGCTCTCCTCCTCGGTCCCGGATAGGGGCAGTCTTCTGTTGTAATTCTGATTTCAATATCCCTGCGGGACGAAAAACCGTCAACGCGTCCGGCCGTTCACGCAGGGGGAATCTGCCTCATTTACGGTCACAAGTTTGATAGTTGGCGGTGTCAGGCGCGGGACGCCTCGCGATAGTCGATAAGGTTATGCCCTTGCCGTAGGGGCAGAGGTGGCAGGCGCAGGAATCAGAACGGCCCGGAACGAGGTTCCGGGCCGCCTGATCGTGTCCCTCGGAGGAGGGGTCCTAGCTCCAGCGCAGCTCGCTCTGGTTCACCGGCAGGGTACGCAGGCGCTTGCCCGTGGCGGCGAAGAGGGCGTTGGCCACGGCCGGGAGAACCGGCGGCAGGGCCGGCTCGCCGAGGCCCGTGGGCGAGAACGAGGTGATGTGGAAGTGGCTATCGATCTGAGGCGCGTAGTCGATGCGCAGCAGCGGCATGTCGTAGAAGTTCGACTGCACCGTACGGCCTTTGTCGAAGGTGATCTTCTGGTGCATCTCCGAGATGCCATCGACGATCGAGCCCTGCACCTGGTTGTGCGCGTTGATCGGGTTGATGATCATGGAGCCCACGTCACCGACCGACCAGACTTTCAGGACACGCCAGGAACCGTTCTGCTCGACCTTCACTTTTGCCACCTGGGCGAAATAGCCCTGGTGCGAGAAGTAGAAGGCGACGCCCATGCCCGTGCCTTTCGGCAGCGAGGCGCGGTTGGCCCAGCCAGATCGTTCGCCGACGACGCGCACGACGTCCTTCATCCGGTCCGCGTTCATGCCTGTGCGGTTGGCACCGGCGGGGACGGGCAGGTTGAGGAGTTCGAGGCGGAAGGCCAGCGGGTCCTTGCCGGCGGCGTGCGCAACTTCGTCGATGAACGACTGGTGCGCGAAGCAGACGGCGTTGGAGGTCGGCGCCCGGAGCGGGCCGGTGGGCATGCCGCCCATCATCATGCTCTGGTCGTAGCTGTGGTTCGGAACGTAGTTCGCGGGGAACTCCTGCGGCGGCGAGTTGGCCGAAGCAAGCACCGCCATCGCCCCTGCATCGTTGGGACGACCGAAGGTGACAAAGTGATTGGTCAGCGCGACCAGGTTGCCGTCCTTGTCGAGGCCGGCCTTGAAGTTGTGGTAGCCGCCCGGACGGTACGGGTCATGCTGCACGTCTTGTTCGCGCGTCCAGATCAGCTTGATCGGGATGTTGCCAGCTTGCTTGGAGATAACGGCGGCCTCGACAGCGTAGTCGTTGTCGAGACGGCGGCCGAAACCACCACCGCCACGGATCATGTGGATGGTGATCTTGTCCTTGGCGACGCCGAGCGCGCCCTGGATCAGGCTGAACGCGCCATTGGCGCCCATGTCGGGACGCTGCGTCGGTGCCCAGACTTCCACCGTGCCGTCAGCCTTCGCGTGGGCCGTGCAGTTCATCGGCTCGAGCGGGGCGTGGACGAGGAACGGATAGACATAGGAGCCTTCGACCGTCTTGGCGGCGGTCTTGAGGGCGGCAGCCGCATCGCCAACCTTGGAGAGGTTGGACATCGGCGCAGCCTTGGCGAGTTCGGCGGCCTTCTTGTCGTAAGCCGTGGTCGACTCGTCCTTCGAGACGCCTTCGTCCCAGGTGATCTTCAGCTTCTTGCCGGCTTCCTTGGCGGTCCACCAGTCATCGGCCACAATGGCGACGCCATCGAGCAGGCCCATCTTGGTGGGCAGGTTGCCGACCTGCTTGACGACGAAGCAATCGACGATGCCGGGCAGGGCCTTGATCTCGTCCGTGTTGGCCGAAACGAGCTTGCCGCCGAACACCGGGCATTTCTCGAAGTACGCGTACTTCATGCCTTCGATCTTGGTGTCGATGCCGAAGATGGGCTCGCCACGCACGATCTTCGGCGAGTCCCAGTTGCGCATGGGCTTGCCGATGATGCGGTAGTCCTTCGGATCCTTCAGTTTCATCGCGCCGAGTTCCGGCGGCTTGATCTTCGCGGCGTCGGCCGCGAGGTCGCCATACGGGATCTTGGTGTTCGACGCGGCGTGGATCACGAGCGAAGCTTCGGTCGTGAACTCTTCCACCGGTTTGTTCAGGCGCGCGGCGGCGGCCTGGATCAGCATGTTGCGGGCAGCGGCGCCTTGCTGGCGATGCGGGACCCAGTGGTTCGGCGTGGCGAAGGAGCCGCCGGCGATCTGGTTGCCGTATTTCGCATCCGCGTCGGCCTGCTCGACGATGACCTTCGACCAGTCAGCGTCCAGTTCCTCGGCGATCAGCATGGGCAGCATCGTCTTGATGCCCTGACCGACTTCCGGGTTCTTGGCCATGATGCGGATCGTGCCGTCCGGCGCGATGGCGACATAGGTGTCGATCACGACCGGGGGCGCTGCGGGTTTCGCAGGCTCGGCGGCGATGGCGGGGGCGCCGTCCGTGGTGTCGGGCGTGGCCACGCAGCCCGCAAGCAGCAGGCCGCCGCCAGCGGCGGACGCCATCAGGAAGAAGCGGCGCGAGGTAACGATGTTGCCGTCAGCCATGTTCAGACCTCCCGCGTGTCTTTGGTGTCGACGCCCGCGGCCGTCTTGATGGCCTCGCGGATGCGGACATAGGTGCCACAGCGGCAGGCATTGCCCTGCATGGCGACGTCGATGTCCTTGTCGGTGGGTTTCGGGTTCTTGTTGATGAGGGCGGTGGCCGCCATCACCTGTCCGGCCTGGCAGTAGCCGCACTGCATGACGTCGACATCGAGCCAGGCTTTCTGGACGGCCTGACCGGTCTTGGTCTGGCCGATCGCCTCGATTGTGGTGACGCGCTTGCCGCCCACCGCCGAGATCGGCGTGATGCAGGCACGGGCGACATCGCCATCAAGGTGCACGGTGCAGGCGCCGCAGCTGGCGACCCCGCAACCGAACTTGGTGCCGACGAGATTCAGCTTGTCCCGCAGAACCCACAGCAGGGGCATGGCGGGATCGGCATCGACCGTTTCGGTCTTGCCATTCACGTTGAGTGTGTAGGTGGCCATCTGGTGCTCCGCGGGCGTTGTTCCGGGATGGGCTCCCGGCTCCTCCGCCCAAATTTTTTAAACCCGCGACGCGCACGCCCTCCGCGAAGAGAGCGCGCCCTTATGCGACTCCATAGCGCGGCGCTTGGTGAACGCCAATGTGAACGCTCGCTCGCATGCGCAATTTGGCCCGCGCCATCGCTACACGGTTGCGCGAGGAAGGCGCTGCAAAATCAGGCGATTGCGAGTTGTTGCGAGTTGTTCTCAAGGCTCGCGCAGGCGAACAACTCGTCGCTATCGTTGGCCGCGGATAACGCTTTCAGTCTCGACTGCGAAACGGCGCGATCAGGGAAGTTTCGGACCCCAGCCCGGCTCGAACGCGCTGCCCGGAACGTCGAGGCGGCGCGCTTCGCCCGTCTTCACGCTGACGATGTACAACTGGCCGGAATTGCCAGCGATGCGGGAGAACACCAGCCGGCGCGCATCCGGCGACCAGCTCGGCTTGATGTCGAGCGTGTTGTCCGATGCCGTGGTGAGCGCGCGCTGGCCTGAGCCGTCGGAGGCCACCACACCGATCGCGGCGCGATTGCCGGTGCGGCGGGCGAAGGCGATCTGCTGGCCGACGGGCGCCCAGACGGCGTCCTCATAGCCGCCATCCGTGGTGAGCTGGCAGGCCTTGGCCGCGGCGCCATCGGCGCAGGTGCGTGGCGAGCCATCGACATTGGCGACGAACACGTTCGCGCCGCCCGCGCGGGTCGACACGAAGGCGAACTGCTTGCCATCGGGGGAGAGGGACGGAGCGGTGTCTTCCGACTTGTCGTCGGTCAGCCGCGTTTCCTTCCGGGTCGGCAGGTAGGTCTGGTAGATGTCGGTGTTGCCGCCAACCTTGCGGCTGTAGACCAGCGACAGGCCGTCGGGCGAATAGCGCGCATCGGCGTTGGGCTGCGGCGAAACCGTCAGTAGGGGTTCACGGCGGCCGATGCTCCTGTCGTAGAGGATGGTGGTGCGCTGGACCTCCTTCGGCTTGCCCGGAACCGGAGCATCGCCGGAGTAGACGATCACCTGCGTTTCCGGCGCAAAGCGCGGGGCCTGGATCATCGAGACGTTATCGAACGGATATTCGACGTTGGCCCCATCCATATCGACAATGCCGAGGCGCATCTTGCCGCCGGACTCCGAGGCATAGGCGATGCGGCTGTCGAAGCCCGGCTTGCCGCCGACCAGCGAGACGAGCACGTCATCGGCAATCTTGTGCGCTACCCTGCGCCACTGATCCTGCGCGGGCACGGCGTATTGCGTGCCGATGCGCTGGCTGCGCGCGTCGACATCAAACAGGCGGAACTGGACGTTGAGGCGGCCGTCGGCGGCGAGGATCACCTTGCCGACCAGCAGCGCCTTCGCATTGACGCCAGCCCAGTCCGCCCATTGCGGCATGACGTTGGTCGCTCCGGGGAAGCCGGCAATGCTGGCGGCGTCCGGCGCGGCGAAGATGCCGAGTGAAGCAAAGTCGGCGCGGATGAGATCGGTAATCCGCGCGGCGAGTTCAACTTCGGCTGGCGTTTCGCCGGTGAAGATGGCGGTAGCAATGGAGACCGGCGCGTAGTCGGCTGCGTCGGCGTTCACCGGGAAGACAGAGGCGGTGGGCGCCGTGACAGGGGCGCCAGCGCCGATCGTCGGCGAGATGGCGATCGGCGGTTCTTCGGTGACGGGCTTGCCGCCGATGATGATCTGCGCCGAGGCGGGCGCAGCGGCCGCCACGGCAAGAACAACTCCGGAGAGCAGGGTCAGACGTCGAAACATGGCGCGTTCCCAAACAGAATAGGTCAATCGCGCTCCGCATAGCGCGATGCGGGGCGTGCGGCTACCGCCAAAGGCGCCTTGAATTTCCGAAGACTAGCGGCCCTTGAACACCGGCGCGCGCTTTTCCACGAAGGCCTTGGCGGCTTCGGCGTGATCGGCCGTCTGCGCGGAACGGGAGTGGTTGAGCGCCTCGGTATCGAAGGAGAGGGCGAGGTCGCCGCGCTCGGCCGTGTTGAGGTTCTTCTTCATCAGGCCGAGCGTGATGGTGGGGCCGGAAGCAAAACGCTTGGCGAGCGCCATCGCCTCTTTCGTCAGGTCCGCCGGTTCGACAGCGCGGTTGACCATGCCGAGACGCTCGGCCTCTTCTGCAAGGATCACGTCGGAGAGGAGATAGAGCTCCTTCGCCTTCGCCACGCCAACGAGCTGCGTCAGGAAGTAGGTGCCGCCGAAATCGCCCGAGAGGCCGACCTTGGCGAAGGCCGTGGTGATCTTCGCGCCCTTGGCGGCAATGCGGAAATCACAGGCGAGGGCGATGGAGAGGCCGGCGCCGGCCGCCGCGCCGGGAATGGCGGCGATGGTGATCTTCGGCATGTCGTGCAGCCACCGCGAGACTTCCATGGTCTGACGCAGCGAGTAGGCGGCCTGTTCGGGCGAGCGGCCATGGTTGGCGCCGCCTTCATTGGAGGCGAAGCCCTTGACGTCGCCGCCCGCGCAGAACGCGCCGCCTGCGCCGGTGATGACGATCGCGCCGACCTTCGGATCAGCGGCAAGGCGTGGCAGGGCTTCGAGCAGGGCGGCCAGCATCGGCTGCGACAGCGCGTTGCGCGCTTCGGGACGGTTGAGCGTCAGAACGGCAACGCCGTCTTCGATCGTTTCCAGAACGTCAGCCATATCGCATCTCCCTGATGTCTTTGTCCGGATCAGGGATAGGCCCGCGGGCGGGGCGAGGGCAAGCGCGGCCAATCAGGCGACTTCGATCACCTTGCGCTGTTCCAGCGGCGAGAAGGCACCCAGCGAAATGTCGGCGGAGCCGCAGGCGGGGCAGGTGGCTTCCGGCTTGATCGCCGCGACATCGGCATCGACGCCAAGTTTCAGCGCGTGCTGGGTCGGATCGACCGGCGTATGTGCATGGCAATCATGGCAGACGACCAGCAGCAGCTGGTCATTGTTCAGGAGATCGCGGAATAGCATCTGGTCACCCACCACACCCTTGCCCCGCATCGCCTCTGACGGGCCATAGCGAGGGCTGTGAATAAAATTCTGCACCCAGAAAAATGAAAAAGCGAATCGGAAATGCGGCGAGCGCATGAGTCTCTGACTCTGCACGCTATTTTCGCACGCGGATGATTGTGTGTGCTAGCGGGCCGTAATCTTGCCGGCGTCGAATGCCGCGCGGCAGTCGGTGGCGTCATGCAGGATGTCGTCCTGCAACAGCGTGGTGACGGTCATGCCCGGACCGGTAAAGCGCGGGTCATCGCATTCGCCGTCCTTGGCCCATTCGCCATCATCGTCGCCGAAATCGAGTTCGTCCTCGCCCCAGTCGCCGATCAGCCAGATATCGCCCTTGTCCCACGCGGCGGCGCAATCGCTTGCGTCGTGCGCGAGATCCTCGTCGACGAGGCGCGTGCCGGTCATGCCGGGACCGGCAAAGCGCGGGTCGTCGCATTCATCGTCATTGGCGAAGAGGCTGGCATCGTCGCCGAAATCGGGCGCGAGTTCATCGCTGGCGTCCGCGAGCTGGAGCTTGCCGCTGCGCCACGCTGCGCGGCAGTCCGTGGCGTCGTGGCCAATGTCATCGTTGAGCGACGTGCCCTCGCTCATGCCAGCGCCCGAGAAACGCGGGTCGTCGCATTCGCCATCCTCTGCCCAGCGGCTGGCGTCGTCGCCGAAGTCCGGGGAGGGCTGGGCATGGGCGACGGGCGCAAGGCCGGTGCTGGCCGCCAGGAAGGCCGCCGCAACAAGGGCGCGGAAGTGTTTCGGCATCGGCTCTCGTCCCCGTCGCGCCGAAATCCCCAGGCGCGGACGGCCCGAGCTAGAGGCAAAGGCGACCGGTTGTCCAGACGACGCCAGCAGCCATGGCTTGATCCTGCGGCTGGGCCGGGCTTCCCTGCCGGGAATGGCGCGGCAGATGGCCGGGCGAGGGAGCAGCCTCATGAGCTTTCGATCCTTCCTGACCGGGACCGTGATGAGCCTGCCGTCCGGCGTGCTGCAGGCGATGGCCGGCAAGAAGACCGAGGCGGATGGCCATGTGCTGGACCCCCACATCGCCCTGATGGCGAAGCAGGCAAAGTCAGCCCCGCCGATGAACGTGTTGCCGGTCAACGTCGCGCGTCAGGGCACGCAGGCCGCGCTGGCGATGACGATGGGACGTCGGCGCAAGGACGTCGCCATCCGCGATCTCACCGTGCCGGGTGGCGGCGGGGCACAGCTGGAAGCGCGGCTCTACACGCCCCCGAATGCGACAGGGAACGAGCCGCTGCTGGTCTATTACCATCAGGGCGGCTGTGTGCTGGGCGGCGTGTGGATGTCGGATACCTGGTGCTCGATCCTCGCGGATGATGCGCGCGCGGTGGTGCTGAATGTCGACTATCGCCATGCGCCCGAGCACAGGTTTCCGGCGGCGGTGGACGATGCGATCGCGTCGTTCCAGTGGGCCGTGGAGAACGCGAAGTCGCTGGGCGCGGATGGCAAGCGCATCGGCATCGGCGGGGATTCCGCAGGCGGCTATCTGTCGGCTGTTGTATGCGTGGCGCGTCGCCGCGCGGGGCAGCGCCAGCCGCATTTCCAGCTGCTGATCTATCCGGTCACGGACTGGACATCGGTCGGCGGCACGATGGAGACGATGGCGAATGCCTATCCGCTGAGCGCGCCGGTGATGGAATGGTTCGCCGGCCACTATCTCAACCCGGACGACCAGCGCACCGACTGGCGCATCTCCCCCGCGCTGGAGCCCGACAAGACAGGCTTGGCGCCCGGCCTTGTCTATTCCGCCGGCTTCGATCCGCTGACCACGCAGGTGGCGACCTATGCAAAGCTGCTGCAGGAGGCCGGCGTGCCCGCGACCTATCGCAATTACGGCTCGCTGTCGCATTCCTTCACCGCCATGTCCGGCGTCGTGCCGATGGCGCGCAGCGCGCTGAAGGAGATCGCGGCGGACGTGAAGAAGGCCTTTGAGCGAGGCGGGGCATGACGCAATCCGCCGCCAACGCGCTTGCCGCGCACCTGATGACATCCTCGCGCATCGTGGTCTTCACGGGCGCGGGGATTTCCACCGAGAGCGGCATTCCCGATTTCCGCTCGCCGGGTGGCGTGTGGTCGAAGATGAAGCCGATCTATTTCCAGGAGTTCGTCGGCAGCGAGGCCAAACGGCGCGAGGCGTGGACGCGCGTGTTTTCAGGCGCTGCGGGATGGGTCGGCAAGCAACCCAATGCCGGCCACTTCGCCGTGGCGCGCCTGATCGCCAGCGGCAAGGCATCCGCCGTGATCACGCAGAATGTCGACAACCTGCATCAGGCATCCGGCATTCCCGACGGCAAGGTGATCGAGCTGCACGGCAATGCCAGCTACGCGACGTGCCTGTCGTGCGGCCTGCGTCATGAGCTGGACGAGTTGCGGCCCGTGTTCATGGATCGCGGCGAAATCCCGGTGTGCCGTGCGTGCGGCGAGCTGGTGAAGACGGCGACGATCTCCTTCGGCCAGCAGATGCCGGAAGAACCGATGCTGCGCGCCGAGGCAGAAACGCAGAACTGCGACCTGTTCCTTGTGCTGGGGTCTTCGCTGGTGGTGACGCCGGCCGCGCTGTTCCCGGTGAAGGCCAAGCAGTACGGCGCGCGGCTGGCCATCCTGAACCGCGAACCAACGCCGCTGGACGAGATGGCGGACCTCGTGCTCAACGCCGAGATCGGGCCGACGCTGACGGAAGCGATGCGAGATCTGAACTGAGCGGACGGCTGATCAGCGCGTCGCCTTCTGCTTGCTCCGCATCCACGTCCGCCACAGCACGATTGGCGCGCCGATCAAGCGAAGGGCCGAGACGAAGATCAGCAGGCCATAGAGCTTGAGGCCCGCGAGAATGGCGCCGGCTTCGAAGGACTGGGTTGAAAGCTCCACGAGCTGCAGCTTCTCGCGCAGCAGGGCGCGCGTCTCGTGGCTGAGGAAGAAAGCGAACACATCGACGCCGCCGAGGACGCTCTGCGAGAAGAAATTCCAGAACACATTGCCTTGCCCGGCAGAGCTTCCGAACAGCCGGTCCTCGATGCTGCCCGGCAGCAGCGTGTAGGACCACGCCATCAGCGCGATTACCGGCACGGCCGTGAGGTGTGACAGGAAACTCCGGACGTCGGCGAGCAGCAATTTCTGCGGCTTGAACTTCTGTCGCCGCGACTGCGCCCCGCCCAGATCGTGCGGCTTCCAGATACCGGCGATGTCGTCGATGGCGTGGGCTGCGGCGTCCGCGATGGCGATGCCCGCGAAGATGCAGAACAGCAGGTATTGCGGATGGGTCGGCAGTGTCGGCCTGATGATCGGCGAGGCGACCGCGAGATAGAAGATCGAGACGATCGAGAGACAGCCGACATAGACCCAGTAAAGCCCAACCCGCCCGCCGGACGACGGCGCGGCGATCGGCCCTACCAAGCGAGCTCCTTGCCATTCCAGGCGAGGAATTTGCCCGTGGAGGCGATGTCGAGCTTGTCGATCAGCTTCTGCAGCTGGCCCGCGCTGTCTTCCGGCGTCAGCTGCGCGCCTTCGCCGCCCATCTCGGTCTTCACCCAGCCGGGGTGGACGATCAGGACGGGAATGCCCAGCGGCTTCAGCTCGGTCGCTAGGCCGCGCATCAACTTGTTCACCGCCTGCTTCGAGACCCTGTAAGCGAGGGAGTCGGAGGAGGCGGACTGAACCTGTCCCATCTGGCTCGACAGGGTGATGATCTTGCCCTTCGCGGCCTTCACGTTCGGCAGGAAGGCAGTGGCGACGCGCAAGGGCGCGATGGTGTTGACGTTCAGCGTCTCGATCAGGCCGTCGAAATCCATGTCGGTGGCGGATTGCCGCTCGGGTCCGCCAATGCCGGCATTGTTGATCAGCACGTCGATCGGCTCGGCCTCGAGGCGACGGCGCGCGCGGCCGATCTCGGCGGCGTCAGCGACATCCATCTCGATGACCTCGATCCATTTCGGCGCGGCCTTCACGGCCTCGTCGAGTTCATACCGGTCGGAGGTGGCGCGAATGCAGGCGATGACCTTGTCACGCCGGCCGGCATAGGCCTTCACGAGCGCGAGCCCGATGCCGCGGTTTGCGCCGGTGATCAGGACGACGGCCATTGTTCGCTCAACCCGGGACTGGCCCGGCCCCTAGGTCAGTGTGGTGAGATCAGCGCGTCGGAACCGGCTTGTCGCCCCGATAGTCATAGAAGCCGCGTCCCGCTTTCTTCCCGACCCAGCCAGCCTCGACGTACTTAACAAGGAGCGGGCAGGGGCGGTATTTCGTGTCGGCCAGGCCATCGTGCAGCACCTGCATGATCGAGAGGCAGGTATCGAGGCCGATGAAGTCCGCCAGCTCCAGCGGGCCCATCGGATGGTTCGCGCCCAGCTTCATGGCGGTGTCGATCGACTCCACCGTGCCGACGCCTTCATACAGCGTGTAGACCGCCTCGTTGATCATCGGCATCAGCACGCGGTTGACGATGAAGGCCGGGAAGTCTTCGGCGTTCGTCACATGCTTGTTCAGGCGCTCCACGATGTGCACGGCGGCGTCATAGGTGCGCTGGTCCGTGGCAAGGCCGCGAATGACCTCGACCAGCTTCATCAGCGGCACGGGGTTCATGAAGTGCAGGCCGATGAACAGCTCCGGGCGATCCGTCGCGGCGCCAAGGCGCGTGATCGAGATCGACGAGGTGTTGGTCGCGAGGATCGTGTCCTTGCGGACGTTCTTGCACAGCTCGTCGAAGATCGCGCGCTTGACGGCTTCCTTCTCGGTCGCCGCCTCGATGGCGAAGTCGACATCGCCGAATTCGGTAAGGCTGGTGGAGGTGCTGAGACGGCGCATGGCGGCGTCGCGCGCATCGGCCGAGATCATCTGGCGGTGAACCTGGCGGTCCATGTTGCGCTGGATCGTCTTGACCCCGGCTTCCAGCCGGTCAGCCGAAACGTCATTGAGGATCACGTCGAACCCCGCCAGCGCGCAGACGTGCGCGATACCGTTGCCCATCTGTCCGGCGCCGATAACGCCGATGGTGCGAATGCCCGTCATCCGGTTCGAAGCCTGCCCTGACTGTTCATCACGCTCGGCGCGCCTGAACGCGCCGGACATGGCTATTCGCACATGCACAAGAGGCTGGGAAGCGGCCCCGGACTGCGATGTTTGCGCATGGGCAACCCTGCGGCTCACGGTCGCGTGAGCAGTTCATGGCCCGAAGTCTCTGCATACAGGCGCCTTTTTCCCTTCGACGGCGCTCCGGGGGCGGTATAGTGGAATCGTTACAGGCCGCCGCCCTCCTGGAGCGCAGACGGCCGCAGCGGAGGATAAGATGCTGAAGTGGATGTGTTTGGTCGCGGCCGCCACGGCCCTGGCGACCCCGGCTTTTGCGCAAAAGACCGACCTGCCGGACCGTCCGGCCAAGCAGCTGAACCAGTTCGACGTGACGGCGATGAAGGAGGGCAATGCCATCCTCAAGCTCAACGGCTCGTGCACGGCGCAGTTCATCGTTTCGGCCGAAGGCAAGGCCAAGGACATCACCACCGACTGCACCCATCCGGAAATGGGCGCCTTCGTCGCGCGCACCATCGAAACCGGCGTCTGGGAACCGGAAATCTTCGACCACGAATTCTTCGACTCGTTCCCGATGCGCCAGATCTTCAACTACGGCACCGGCGTTGGCGGCGTGGTTGATGCGCGCGGCGAGAAGTCGCCCATCATGAAAACCGGCGTCGAGCCGAAGGACATCCAGCGCGCGATCAACCAGGTCGACTCGGAAGGCACGTGCGACGTGCGCTACACTGTCGGCGCCGACGGCAAGCCGAAGGACATCCAGCCCAACTGCACGCCCGAGGCCTATAACCAGAAGATCAGCGACGCCATCGCCAAGATGGAGTTCACCCCCGGCCAGAAAGGCGGCGCCCCCACCGACTGGCCCGGCATGAGCATGCCCGTGAAACTCACCAAGCCGAAAGGCTGATCGAGGACTGGCAAGCGCCAACACCAAGAGCCCGCTCCGGAAAACCGGGGCGGGCTTTTTGTTTGGGGTTGCACCGGTGGTCGGATTGATCGAACAATCCGGACAAAGGGATGGGACGTGGCGAAGGCAGTTTTCACCACCAAGGTCGAGCCGAAGTACGACGACCTGCCGGAATTTTATTACCACTTCCCGCGCACCTATTTGCGGCAGGCGGAAGCGGCGCTTGGCGATTGGGTCATCTATTACGAGCCGCGACGTTCTTCCGCTGAAGTTTCAAGTTCTGGCGGTCGGCAGGCCTATTTTGCGACCGCTCGGCTGGTGCGGATCGAGCCGGATCCCGGCATGGCGGATCATTTCTACGGCTACGTAGACCCTGCCACGTATATCGATTTCGACAACGCCGTGCCCTTCAAGGATGGCGATCACTACTATGAAGAAGCGCTCCAAAAGGAAGACGGATCGACAAACAAGGGCGCTTTCGGTCGCGCTATCCGCGTGCTTCCCGACGTCGAGTACGAGTTGATTTTGCAAGCGGCATTTGTCGCCATCTTGCAGCAGCGTGTTCCAACCCTAGCTACGCCCCCCGGAACGATAGCGAAGCGGCTAGTTCCGGATCTGGCTGAAGAGGGAGAAGAGTTTCAGCGACCGATGGTCGAAAGGCTGGTGGCGAGGCCGTTTCGAGATCGCGCGTTCGCGACTGGTGTCGTTGCCGCTTATAATAAGACCTGCGCAATCACCGGACTTCAGATCATCAACGGTGGCGGCAGGGCAGAGGTGCAGGCAGCGCACATCCGTGCAGTCGAGCATGGGGGGTCGGATTCTGTTCGCAATGGTGTTGCGCTCTCGGGGACCGTGCACTGGATGTTTGATCGTGGTTTGATCTCGATCGACGACGATTATTCCGTGCTCGTTGCCGAAGATAAAATGCCGGACACCGCTAAGCAAATGCTCCGGCCCGAGCGGAAACTACTGCTGCCGGAGCGAGAGGACATTCGCCCGCATCGCACCTATCTCAAGTACCACCGCGAGAACGTCTTTAAGGGATAGACCCGAAAGCAAAACGCGCCGTGGTTGCCCACGGCGCGTTTGCATTTTCCGTCCGTGACGCAGCCTAGAAGTTCACGGCGGCCTTCACGTAGACGAAGCGGCCCGAATAGCCGAACGGGGAGTAGTTCGAGTACGGCGTGTTGCCCGTGGTGTTGAGGTTGATCGGGAACGCGTCGGGATATTCGTCGAACACGTTGTCCGCGCCGGCCGAGACGGTGACCATCTCGTTGACTTCCCAGCGGCCTTCGATGTCGAGAACGGTCTTGCGCGACAGTTCGTGGTCAAAGGCCGGATTGTTGTCCGGCTGCACGACCTTGCCATAGCTGATGGCGCGGAGCGTTGCGCCAAAGGCGCCGTAGGACCAGTCAACCGACAGCGTTTCCTTGTCGGCAGGCGTGCCCTCCTCGAAGGTCAACGTGTTGGCGCGGCCGAACAGAACCGGCGCCGGGGTCAGCGCCGACAGCACCGGGATGGCCGGCACGGCCGTCACGTCCGTTTCCGACAGGTTGAGGCCGAAGGTGACATCGAACTTGCCGAAGCTGGTTTCCGGGATCGAGTAGTTCGCGACCAGGTCCACGCCCTGCGTTTCGGTGTCGACGCCGTTGATGAAGAAGCGGCCGCCGCCCGCGCCGATGAAGCCCTGCGTGGCAAGGTAATCGCGCACGTTCTGCGCCGTCAGGTTTTCCGACAGCACGATGCGGTTGTCGACATCGATGCGATAGGCGTCGACCGTCACGTTGAAGTCGCCCATCTGCAGCACGGCGCCGAGCGAGTAGTTGACCGACTCTTCGGCTTCCAGCGGCTTGGCGCCGAGCGCGATCGCCACCGGGTCCGTGACCGGGAAGGTGGTGATGTCGAACGGCACGCCACCGATGAAGTTGGTCGACGTGGTGGCGAAGTTCTGCTGCTGCAGCGACGGCGCCCGGAAACCGTTCTGCACCGAAGCGCGCAGGCCGAACGTGTCGTTGAAGTCATAGCGCGCGGCCAGCTTGCCGGTCGCTGTCTCGCCGAAGTCCGAATACGACTCGCCACGCACGGCGGCGGAGAGCAGCAGCGCATCGGTCACGTTGGCTTCAAGGTCGACATAGATGCCGACCGCAGTGCGGTCCGTGTCCACTTCGTTGGCCGGACGGAAGCCCGGGAACACCTGCGAGCCCGAGGCCGTCGGGGCGCCGCCGAGCAGCACGCCGCCATTGCGGTAGCTGTCCGGCTCGCCGGCGAAGATCTCGTAGAACTCCTGGCGCGCCTCGATGCCGGCCGCCACGTTGAGCGGCGAGGCGAGGCCGACATTGTACTGCTTCACGCCCGAGAGGTTGGCGACGACCTGCTGGTACTGGAAGCCACCGGCGTCGAACTCCTTCTTGGAGGCCGGCCCGAGCGAGCGGTTCAGCGTGTCCTTGATGGTGAAGTCCATGCGGTTGGAGCCGTAGACCACCGAGGCGTCCATGTCCCAGTCGGCGAGGGCGAACTTGATGCCGCCGGCGGCCGAGCCGTCTTCCACGATCGCGTTGATCTTCGGCAGGAAGCCATCCGGATAGATCTCGATCACGTTGCGGGCGTCGAGCGCACGGCGATAGAAGCCGGCCGACAGCGAGTCGCGCAGCTGGTAGCTGGCCCAGCCATAGAGTTCGGCGCTGTCGCCGAGATCGTAACCGGCGTTGGCGAACACCGTGTACTGGTCCATCTCCGGCTCGCCCGTCCAGGCGTTCCAGCGGTTGAAGTTGGACTCACGTCCGTCGAAGCCGCCGCCGCCAACCAGCGCGTAGTTCTGGCGCGTGTCATAGCCGCTGCGCTCGGAGTGTTCCTGCATCTTGATCTCGCCGGTCACGGTGAGGAAGCCGTCCTCGCCGATCGGCAGGCCTTTCCAGGCCGAGGCGGTGAACACGCCGCCATCGCGGCGGCTGCGCGAGATTTCCGGGCCGACCGTGATCGGCAGGCCGGCAACCGGCGGGGTCACGGGCACGGTGTATTCCGTCATGCGCTGGCCGTAGGAGACCGAGGCGCCGCCGCCATCGCGTGCTTCGCGCAGGCGGACGTTGATCACGCCCGCGATCGCGTCGGAACCGTACTGGGCCGAGGCGCCATCGCGCAGCACTTCGATGCCCGACACCGCCGACGTCGGGATGGTGTTCATGTCGACGGCGGACGAACCGCGGCCGATCGAACCGTTGACGTTGACCAGCGCGGCGGAGTGGCGGCGCTTGGAGTTCAGCAGCACGAGCGTCTGGTCCGGCGCCAGGCCGCGCAGGGCGGCGGGGCGGACCGTGTCGGTGCCATCGTTCAGCGCCGGGCGCGGGAAGTTGAAGGAGGGCAGGGCCACGGCAAGCGCCTGGTTCACCTCGGTGACGCCGCCCTTTTCGAGCGCCTCGACGCCCACGACGTCAACCGCCACGGCGGTGTCCAGCGCGGTGCGATCGGCAACGCGCGTGCCGGTCACGATGATGACGCTTTCGTCCTTGGGCGCAGATTGCGCCACCGCGTGGGCGAACAGCAGGGGCGTTGCGGCGACACCTGCGAGAATGGCGGACTTGAGGGTCCTGAAGTTCATTGTGGGGCTCTCCATGCCGCCCGTCCCATGGGCGGTACTAACCGAAGGGCCAAAGCTGCGCTGCCAAGCTGACGGCTGCAACGAAAACGGCGAGTTCCATCCGTATAGAGAGCATCTTGCTAGCGCGTGTGACGCATATGCGACACAGGCGCCCTGAGGGAATGGCCCGCTATTCGCGCGAGAAGGGAAAGCGGAAAGCAAAGGGCGGCAGATTGCTCTGCCGCCCGTACGCACCATTACGCGAATGATTCACAATCAGGTCAGTTCAGCCCGGCCTTCTTCATCTCGGCCGGCACGCCATTGAGCGACAGCGCCGAGCCTTCGACGGTCACTTTTACGTCGTCGCCGTCCTTGATGCGGCCCTCGAGGAGGCGGCGGGCGAGCGGGTCCTGCAGCTCCTTCTGGATCACGCGCTTCAGCGGACGCGCGCCATAGACCGGGTCATAGCCACGCTCGGCCAGCCACTTCATCGCCTCGTCGGTGAGGCTGATGGTGATACGGCGGTCGGCGAGGATTTTCTCCAGACGCTTCAGCTGCACGCCAACGATACGGTCGATCTCGCCACGGCCGAGGCGTTTGAAGAACACGATCTCGTCGATGCGGTTCAGGAACTCCGGCCGGAAGTGCGCACGGATCGCTTCCATCACCGCGTCGCGCGCCTGTCCGGAGATTTCATCCGTCTTGTCCTCCGCCAGCGCATGCGCGCCGAGGTTGGACGTCATGATGATGACGGTGTTGTTGAAGTTCACGGTGCGGCCCTGGCCATCGGTCAGGCGCCCGTCATCGAGCACCTGCAGCAGCGTGTTGAACACATCCGGGTGCGCCTTCTCGATCTCGTCGAACAGGATCACCTGGTACGGACGACGACGCACCGCTTCGGTGAGCGCGCCACCCTCTTCATAACCGACATAACCCGGAGGCGCGCCGATCATGCGGGAAACCGCGTGCTTCTCCATGTATTCCGACATGTCGAGCCGGACGACGGCCGTCTCGTCGTCAAACAGGAATTCGGCCAGCGCCTTGGTCAGCTCCGTCTTGCCGACGCCCGTGGGGCCGACAAACATGAAACTGCCGATCGGCTTGTTCGGGTCCTGCAGGCCGGCGCGCGCGCGGCGCACCGCGTTGGCGACGATCTCCAGCGCATCGTCCTGGCCGACTACCCGCTTGCGCAGGCCATCTTCCATCGCCAGCAGCTTCTCGCGTTCGCCTTCCAGCATCTTGTCGACCGGAATGCCCGTCCAACGCGAGACCACGGCGGCAATCGCTTCGGCGTCCACTTCTTCCTTCACCAGCGGAATCTTGGCGTCGGCGTCGCTGCTTCCCTTGCCCTCGGAATCCGCGATCAGCTTTTCCAACGCAGGGATGTCGCCATACTTGATCTCGCCTGCCCGCGCCCAGTCGGAGCGGCGCTCAGCGTCGGCCAGCTCGGCCCGCGCCTTGTCGAGACGTTCCTTGGCGTTGGTCGCGCCCGCCAGGCGGCCCTTCTCGGCCTTCCACGCGGCGGAGATTTCATCCGACTTCGCCTGCAGTTCCTTGATCTCCGCTTCCCGGCGTTTCAGCCGGTCCTTGGAGGCGTCGTCCTTCTCTTTCTTCAGCGCCTCGGCCTCGATGCGGATCTGCATCAGGCGGCGATCGATCTCGTCCAGCTCTTCCGGCTTGGACTCAACCGCCATGCGCAGGCGCGCAGCGGCCTCGTCCATCAGGTCGATGGCTTTATCGGGAAGGAAGCGATCCGTGATGTAGCGGTTCGATAGCGTCGCGGAGGCGACGATGGCGGCGTCCGAAATCCGGATGCCGTGGTGAACCTCATACTTCTCCTTCAGGCCGCGCAGGATGGAGATCGTATCCTCCACGCTCGGCTCGCCGACGAACACCGGCTGGAAGCGGCGGGCGAGGGCGGCGTCTTTCTCGACGTGCTTGCGATATTCCTCCAGCGTGGTCGCGCCAACGCAATGCAGCTCGCCACGCGCCAGCGCGGGCTTCAGCAGGTTCGACGCATCCATCGCGCCATCGGCTTTCCCGGCGCCAACCAGCGTGTGCATCTCGTCGATGAACAGGATGATGTCGCCCTCGGCCTGCGTTACTTCCTGCAGGACGGCCTTCAGCCGCTCCTCGAACTCACCCCGGAATTTCGCGCCGGCAATGAGCGAGCCCATGTCGAGCGCCATCAGGCTCTTTTCTTTGAGGCTGTCCGGCACGTCGCCATTGACGATGCGCAAGGCAAGGCCCTCCGCAATCGCGGTCTTGCCAACGCCCGGCTCGCCGATCAGCACCGGATTGTTCTTGGTCCGGCGGCTCAGCACCTGGATGCAGCGCCGGATTTCCTCGTCGCGCCCGATCACCGGGTCGAGCTTGCCCGCCCGCGCCGCCTCGGTGAGATCGCGCGCGTACTTCTTCAGCGCCTCGTATTTCTCTTCGGACGTCGCGGTGTCCGCCGTGCGCCCCTTGCGCAGCTCGGCGATGGCTTTCACCAGCGCATTCGTCGTGGCCCCGGCGGCGTTCAGCGCGTCGGCGGCCTTGTTCTTCATCTTGGTGGCGGAGAGCAGCAGCCGCTCCACGGTGACGTAATCATCGCCGGCGGCCTTCGCATCTTCCTCGGCCATCTGGAACAGGCGCGCGAGGTCCTGGCTCAGGCCCGGCTGCGAGCCGCCCGTGCTCTTGGGCTGGGACGCCAGAAGCTTGTCGATATTGGACTGCGCCAGCTCGGGATTGCCCCCGGCGGCGCGGATCAGGTTCAGCGCGAGCCGGTCGCGATCCGAAAAGATCGCCTTGATCAGGTGTTCCGACAGGAGTTGCGGGTGGCCGCTGGCGAGCGCACTCGTCTGGGCGCCCTGCACGGCCGCACGGGCCCGCTCGGTATAGCGTTCAAAGTCCATCAGATGACCCTTGTTTCAAGCAGTCTTCAGGCACGTCAGGAGACCCGGAAGCAGCATCTCCATGAATCATATGAATGCCAAAAGGCCATGCATTGATCCTGGGCAATAGGTAGGTGCGCCCGCTCCACCCGCAAGGGGAGTGCGGAACCCGGCACTCATTTACGTTGGGGGCAATGCTAGTGCGCGCCCGGTCCCTGCGGCGCGCCAACCGGCGGCGGCGCGGGCTTGCGCAGCAGCGGCACCGTGAACAGCATCAGGGCAAAGCAGATCGACATGACGAGGAACATGTTGTTGTACGTCATCACCTGCGATTCCATCTGCATCCGGTAGGTCAGCTGGGCGATTGCGGCGCCAGCGGGATCGGGATTGCCCGACGCGCGCAGCGTGGCTTCCGCCTGCTGCAGGAACGCAGCGATCTCCGGCCGCTGCGGATCCATGCCCGCCGCGATTTCCTGATTGTGCAGGTTGGTAAAGTTGAGCCGCATCGTGTTCAACGCCGCGAGCCCGACCGCCCCGCCAAGGTTGCGGCACACCGTGATAAGACCCGTCGCGTTCGGCAGCTTGTGCGGCGGCAGGGTGCCCAGCGCCATGAAGTTGTTCGGCACCATCGACATGATGAGGCCCGCTCCGCGCAACGCCTGCGGCCAGAACAATTCCTCGAACGAGGATTCCGATGTCAGGAAGCTGTTCCAGTACAGCCCCACAGCCGCCAGCGTCAGCCCTGTGCCCACGATGATGCGCGGATCGATCCGCCGCATCATTGCCCCGGAGATCGGCCCCGCGATGAACATGGCGAGGCCGCCAATGCTCATGATGTGGCCGATCTGCTCGGCATTGTAGCCGCGCACGGAGCCCAGGAAGAGCGGCGTCACATAGACCGAGCCGAACAGGCCAAAGCCTACCACCACGGCGACAATCGCGCCGACGGAAAAGTTGGCGTCCTTGAAAACGGACAAGTCGACCACTGGATTTTCCTGTCGGAAAGCGCGCCAGAAGAAGACGATGCCCGCCAGCGAACAGACGAACATCCAGATCACAAGGTGATCGTCCTCGAACCAGCCGGCAGTCGGGCCTTCCTCGAACACGTATTCAAACGCGCCGAGGAACAGCGCCATCGCGGCGAGGCCCGTGATGTCGATATTGCGGATCAGGCTCAGCTGCGTCGGCTGTTTCGGCGTCAGGTTCCACACCAGCGTCGCCGAAATGATGCCGGGGATGACGTTGACGAGGAACAGCCAGTGCCAGCTGAGATTCTCGGTGATCCATCCGCCCAGCGTCGGGCCGATGGACGGCGCCAGCGTCGCCACCATGCCGATCGCCACCTGCTGGATCATCGAGCGGTTGGGTCCGAACAGCGTGAACGCCGCCGCCATCGTGGTCGGGATCATGGCAGCGCCCATGAAGCCCTGGATGCAGCGGAAGACGATCAGGCTGTTGAGGTCCCACGCCATCGCGCACATCGCGCTCGAAACGGTGAAGCCTACGGCCGAGAACACGAACAGTCGCCGCATGGACAGCGCGCGGTTGAGCAGGCCCGACAGCGGAATGCCGATCACCTCGGCGATCAGATAGCTGGTCTGAATCCACGCGATCTCTTCAGCCGACGCCGAAACGCCCGCCTGAATCTTTTGAATGGACGACGCGACGATCTGGATATCCAGGATCGCCATGAACATGCCGACCACCATCGCGAAGAAGCCGATGTTCAACATCAGGCTTTCGCGTGTGCCCTTCGCCGGGGGCACATAGGCTCCCGGTGGCGCTGGTGCGGCGGTGGCGCTCATGGCGGCTACTTGCAGTCAGGCTTTGTGGAGACCGTCGCCGTCACCTGCAGGCCGGCGCGCAGCAGGCCGCTGGCCTTGGCCTCGCCATCGAGCACGATCTTCACCGGCACGCGCTGCACGATCTTGGTGAAGTTGCCCGTCGCCGTGTCCTGCGGAACCAGGCTGAACGTGGCGCCGGTGCTCGGCGACAGGCTCTGCACATGGCCTTTCACATGCAGGTTCGGATAGGCGTCGACATGCACGTTCACGCACTGGCCCACGCGCATCTCGGTAATCTGCGTTTCCTTGAAGTTGGCCAGCACCCAGACATCGTCCGACGAAACGATCGACAGCGCGACCTTGCCCGGCGACAGGATCTGGCCAACCACCACGTCCTTCTTCGTCACCGTGCCATTCATCGGCGCCCGGATCTTGGTCCGGCCAAGCTCCAGCTCGGCCCCTTCAACCTCGGCCTTGGCGGCGGCGACCTTGGCCTCAGCGGAGAGGGCGGCAGCCTGCGCGCTGGACAGCTGGCTGCGTTGCGCGGTGATCGAGGCGTCGGCCTGCGTCAGCTGTGCATCGGCCGAGCGGCGGGCGGCTTCCGCCTGCTCCAGCTTTGCCTTCGGATACCAGCCCTTGGCCGAAAGCTCGGCGAGGCGCTTGGCGTCGGAGGAGGAGAGATCAGCCGTCGCATCGGCGGCGTCACGCGCGGCGCGCGCTTCGGCCAGCGTGTCGCGCTGGACGGAGATGCGGGCGCGGGCCTGTGCCGCATCGGATTCAGCCTGCGCCAGGTTGGCCTTGGCATGCGCAAGGCGCAGGACGAACTCGTCATCGACCAGCTCGATCAGCAGGTCGCCCTGCTTCACCTGCTGGTTCTCGGCCACGTGGATGGTCGCGACATAACCCTCGATCTTCGGCGTCACGCGCGCGATGTCGGAGCGCAGCTGGGCGTTGTCGGTGGTGATGTTGAACCGGCCATCGATGAACCAGTTGATGCCGGTCCAGCCAAGGGCGAGCACGGCCACCGCCGCGATGCCGATGAGGATTTTCTTGCGCCTGCCGCCACCGGCAGCCTTCTGGGGCGCCGTAACGGGAGGGGCGGCCTGAGCCTGCGACTGTTCGCCTTCGGGGGCCGGCGCAGCGCCGGGCTCGATCTTGACCGTCTTGAGGGCCATATGCGTTGTGTCCTGTAGCGGCGTACTGCCCGCGTAGGGCTAGACTACGGGCTATGTAATTCCCGTTACGTTTCCGTTGAAATGTAGCGGCGCAACGAAGAGTATCAAGTCGGGGGGACAATGAGTATTTCTAGCCAGATGTCGCAGTCCGATTCCGTGATCCCCGGCGCTCCGGTCGCCGAAACTGAAACGCCAGAGAGCGGCCGCGCCGAGTTGCGCCGGGCCGCCTTCCTCAGGGCCGCCCGCGAGGTTTTCCTCGAATTCGGCTATGATCAGGCCAATATGGCCGAGATCGTACGCCGCGCCGGCGGTTCGCTCTCCACCCTCTACGCCCAGTTCGGCGGCAAGAAGGGCCTGTTCGAGGCGATGATCGACAGCCGCGTCGGCCAGCTGACCGAGCAGATGCAGGTCGAACTCGCGGCCCATGCGCCCCTGCGCGACGGCCTGCGGCGAATTGGCGAGGACTTCCTCACGCGCTCGATGCAACCGGACTCGGTGGACGTTCTTCGCCTCATGGTTGCACAGGCCAAGAAGTTCCCGGAGATGGCCCAGCAATGGACCACGCGCGGCCCGGAGGCTGTCCGCAAGGCGCTCGGCATCTATCTTGAGGACCGCGTGAAGGCCGGCGAGATCAAGATCGCCAACACGGAAGTCGCCGCAATCGTCTTCTTCGACCTCCTGCGCTCCCGCCTCCAGATGCGCGCCCTGCTTAACCCCAGCTACGTCGCGACGGAGCAGGACATCCGCGACACGGTCGACCGCGCGGTGAAAGTGTTCATCGGCGGGATCAGCGAGCTGGGTTAGCGCGCTCGTCCGGCTGGCGATCGTCGGCGTTGAGACAGACCCCCTCCTGACCTCCCCCTTTCAGGGGGAGGAACCAGCGTTGCCAGATCGTCCCTCATTGATAGGTAAGTTGGCGGTGCAGGGTCCCTCCCCCTGAAAGGGGGAGGTCAGGAGGGGGTCTTGTCTCAACGCTCGCAATGTCCAGGGCGGGATCACTCACCGCCCCTTGAAATCCCCGGTCCGCCGTTCGCTCACCGCCTTCACGCCTTCCTTGAAGTCGTCCGTCTTCATCAGCCATTGCTGCTCGGCGAACTCATGATCCGTCGCTGCGCGCACCGCAGCCGCCATCTCGCCCCGCAGCGTCTTGCGCGTTGACCGCACAGCCAGCGGCGCGTTCTCCGCAATCGTCGCGGCCATCGTGTGCGCGCGCTCGAGCAGGCGGGACACATCGACCAGGTCGTCCACCAGCCCCATCTCCAGCGCCTCTGCGCCATCATAACGTGCGCCGGTGAGGAACATCATCGCCGCGTGCTGCCGCCCGATCAGGCGGGGCAGGGTGTAGGTGAGGCCGAAGCCGGGATGGAAGCCGAGCTTGGTGAAGTTTGCCGCGAACTTCGCCTCCGGCGCCGCCACCCGGAAATCCGCAATCAGCGACAACCCCAGGCCCGCGCCAATGGCTGCGCCCTGCACCGCCGCAATGATCGGCAGCTCTGTCGAGAACAGCCGCACCGCCTGGTCGTACAGCGGATTGATCGACCGCTCCGGAATCGGTCCCTCGCTCGTGCGGTTGGAAAGATCGGCGCCGGAGCAAAACACCTTGCCCGCCGTCGCCAGCACCACCGCCCGCGTCACGCCGTCTCTGTCCAGCATCTCCAACGCATCGGCGAGATTGCTCATCAGCTCTACGCTCACCGCATTGATCGGCGGCTTGTCGATGGTCACCCGCGCGATGAAGCCATCGCGCAGGATATGAACGTCGCCGATGCGGTTGGTCATGTCGCTTACCCCAGGAACCGTTCGCGGATCGCCTTGCGGAACGCATCAATGCCGACAGCAAGTCGCTGGGCGTAAGTGGCGCGGGCGTCGTCGCCCGCGACGAACGTTACGCGGTCGCTTGTGTCGGTGACGGCGGCATAAGCCTCTTCCGCGATCTTCTCGGCGCTCGATCCGCCGGCGCGGCGCTCGGGGTCCATGAACGCCTTCATCGTCTTGCCGATGGCTTCCATGTAGGCCGGATGCGGCGTCATCACGAGCGAGCGGCTGGCAAAGTCCGTGGCGATGCCGCCCGGCGCAAGCGTGCGCACGCGAATGCCGAGCGGCACCAGCTCATACGCCAGGCTCTCGCTCCATCCTTCCAGCGCCCACTTGGTCGCGTGATAGACCGAGTTGAACGGAAAGGTGGCCAGCCCGCCGATCGAGGTGGTGGTGAGGATCGTCCCGCTCTTCTGTTCACGCAGGGCAGGCAGGAAAGCCTGCGTCACGCGCATCACGCCGAGCAGGTTGGTGTCGAGCTGTGTCTGCAGCTGCTCGTCCGTCGCGCCTTCGAACGCGCCGGCGAGGCCATAGCCCGCATTGTTGAACACCACATCCACCGGGCCGAGCGCCAGCGCCTTCGCGGCCGTGTCCTTGATCTGCGCCGCATTGGTTACGTCGAGCGGCAGGAGCGTCACGCCCGGAATGGCGCCAAGATCGGACTTCGACGGATCGCGCATCGTGGCGATCACCTTCCAGCCCTTCGCGGCGAAGAGCTTCGCGGCCGCGTAGCCGAGGCCGGTCGAGGCGCCGGTGATGAAGATGGTCTGGCTCATGTCGCGTCTCCGTCCCGCAGTGTCTTTCCGCCTGAGGCAGCTGCGGTCCAGTCGAGCCGATAAGGTGGAGGATAGCAAGCGGGCCGTGGGGCGCCGCCTACGAAGCGTCCGCGCGCTTTCCCGTCAGCATGTCGCCCGCGCGGCCGATGCGATGGAGCAGCCGGTGCTTCTCGCGGAAGTGCCACGCGAAGGCCGCTTTCAGCAGGCGGTCTGCCTTTCCCTCACGCTGGTGCTCGAACTGCGATCCCTTGCAGCCCGCCGTCGAACCGGTGCGCACAATGCGCGCAATATCTTCCGCCAGATCATCCTTGAACTGGCGATACCAGCTCTCCACCGCCGTTGCCCGCGCGCCATACTGCTCCGGATCACGCTGCAGGCGGGCGACCATCCTCGCGCAATCCGCCCAGTCCGCACCCACGATGAAGGGGTGATCGCCGAACGTGTATTTCGCGATGTCGTACCCATAGAACCGCTTCAGCACCGGAATGCTGCCATTCTCCAGCGCCTCCATGATGCGGAACGAGTCCGGATTGATGTTCCCCATCGGGCAGGGCACGACCTGCGTCTTCGCATAGACCTCACACACCTGCGCAACAGTCAGCATGTCGTCGCTCAGCCAGCCGGATGTGTAGTGCGCAAAGTGTGGCGTGATGCGCTCCATCTGTTCCGCCATCGCCTTGCGGTCGGATTTCTTCTGCCCCGCAAAAGCCCAAACGTATTCATTCGCGCGTTCAGTCTTGCGATGCGCCTCGGCGCCTGCCTGGAAGCCCGAGCGGAAGCCCAGCGGCACTGTGGTCACGGTGGGCAGCGTGCAGTTCGGATCGAAGTATGACCGGAAAACCCAGCGCGCGTTTCTGTAGTACCCGAAATCGTGCTGCAGACTCTCGTTCGACAGATGCAGCAGGATCGGCCGCGTCGAGGCCCCGATGGCCGCCGCGATCTCCGGCGGCAAGGCCGGCTTATCGCAGCTATAGACGATGAAATCCGCGTCCGGCATGTCCGCAACTAGCCGCGAAAGCAGGCAGCCGCCGAGGTATTCCTCCTCGAAGCCCGCGCCTTCCTGCTGCCTGTCCAGCCGAACCATTCGAAGCATGCTGCGCGACGCCAGTCTTTCCAACCCGCGCGACCAGACAGGGCCGCCATCCTGCCTGCCAGCGGATTCGCGCGCAGGGACACGTTCCATGCAGTATCGCGCGCACAATCGCCACCCGGTCCGCCACGAAAGTGGCGCGCTGGCCAGAAAGCGTTCATTTGGAAGCTACCGCTTCAGCCCCAGCAGGTTCCGCGCCACCACCCACTTATGCACTTCGGTTGGACCATCATAGATGCGCATCGTGCGCATCTGCG
>Ga0208492_1000534_pt1 | contig 31395 bp, 29 predicted proteins | sample Subbioar_CSW14AB_FD_184820 | JGI IMG/M metagenome (GOLD analysis project Ga0208492, IMG submission 184820) | Serpentinite rock and fluid subsurface biosphere microbial communities from McLaughlin Reserve, California, USA - CR12Mar_CSW14AB (SPAdes) | ecosystem: Environmental > Terrestrial > Deep... | reverse complement strand
CGAAATCGCAAATGCACGCATGATCATCCTCCCGGCGCACGACCGCGCCGCACACGCATCGACACCACACCGGGCGACGAGCCCGTCGCGCCGGCGAACCCTTCGAACACCACGCCGTATCGGCTCGCGCCGTCGGCGCCGACGACGATCCAGCACCCCGGCTCGGGCGTGCGCGGGGTGGACGCGACGAACCAGCGGTCCGAGAACGCGCTCACGACCCGGTCGCCCCGCCACGGCAGCGACGGATCCGAGAGGCGCGCCGCGTCCAAAGCGTCGAACCGCGCGCGCTCGCTCTCCGGCGTCATCTTCGCGAGCGCATCGAACGACGGCGTCGCGAGCAAAGCGTCGAGGTCGACCGCGGTGACGCCGCGTGGTCCGCCGAGCTCGCCGTTGACGCTGATCGCGTCGCGGCGGAAGCAGAGGTGCCACGCGCTCGAAGCGCGCGCCTCCGACGGCGTGAGCATCGTCTTGCCGGCAGTGCCGAGATCGAGGCACTCGCTCTTCGCGTCCGCCGGTGCCGACGAGCCACCGGCGGTGCCGTCGATGCCGCCGATGTCGACGACCGCGCCACCGCCCGAGACCTCGGCGTAGCGCACCCGATACACGGCGCTGGTCGGCGCGCCCGCGACCTCGCCGTAGTACGAGAGGACCTGGACCTTCCACGCACGGCTCCGGTCGCGCACGCCGTAGACGTGGAACTTGCTGTAGAGCGCGTGGCTTTCGGAGTCGTACGCGTACCAGCCGCGGAACGCGCCGCCGGTGACGTCCTTGCGCAGGATCGGCGCGTCGAGCACGTCGGCCGCGCACGCAGGGAGGTCCGCAGGTCCGAACGCGGCGCCGAGCCCGCCGCCAGACGCGCCGCCGTTGGTGAGCACGTCCCAGCCCTCGAACGCGAGGTCCCACGCCTCGGTGGGCGAGACGACGCTCGGCCCGGCGAGCTTCACGTGGACCCGCCCGCGCTCGGGGACGGAGACGGTGAACGGCGGCTCGGTCGCAGTCGAGCCTCCGGCATCGCTCGGCGTCGCGAGGCCGGTGTCGTTGCCCCGCCCACCGGGCTCGTTGCCGCAGCCGCTCAATATCGTGATCAAGAAGACGAGAGTGAGGTTTCGCATCAGTCCTCCGCAGGAAGCTCGGCGCGCAGGCCGAGGTAGAAGACGCGACCGTCGAGCGGCCGCTGATCGCCGATCCGGCCCGGCGTCGGCCGCGCGTCGAACGCGTTGAGCACGCCGACGTAGGCCTCGGCCTGGGGCCACAGCGTCTTTGCGACGCGCACGTCGAGCGTCTGGAATGGGGGGCTCCGCACGTCGTCCGACACGTACGCATCGCTCACCACCCGCCAGCGCACGTAGAGCTCGAGCCCGGCCGGCATCCCGATGCGCGTCGCGGACAGCAGCGTGTGCGGCGGACGAGAGGTCAGCGGCCGATCGCCGACGTCGTCGCGCGTCCAGAGGTGCGCGTAGCCGAGCTCGACACGGAGCCACGATCGCAGCGGCCAGGTCGCGTCGATCTGCGCACCGGCGGTCCGCGCGGCGCCGATGTTGCGGTAGCGATAGACATCGACCCCGGCGGGCGTGCGCTCGCCGGTCGCGGCGATGTCGATCAGATCGCGAACCCAGTTGACGAACGCGCCGATGCGAACGGTGAGCTTCTCGGTTGTCTTGTACGTCACGTCGCCGTTCAGCCCCCACGAGCTCTCCGGACGGATCGCGGGATCGCCGTCGACCCGATAGCCGTAGAAGGAGTGATCGAACGTGAACCCGAGCTCCTTACCGCTCGGCGCGCGGAAGCCACGGCCGATGCCGGCGCGCAAGGACCAGCTCGGCGAGGGGCGGTACGCGACCGCGAGGCGGGGCGCAGCGACGCCGCCGAAGCGCTTGTGAACCTCGCCACGGACCCCCGCGAGGAGCCGCAGCGCCTTGACGGGCTCGAGGGCCAGCTGCGCGTACGCCGCCGCGGAGCCGAGCGTGATCGGGAGCACCTCGTTGGCCGTCTGTGTCGAGAGCGTCCCGGCAGCGTCGGTCGCGATCGTGCGTTCGAGCGTTTGCGCGTACCGCTCGGACTCGAGGCGAACGCCCGCGACGAACGTATGGGCGCCCAGGGCGCGCACCAGCGTTGCCTCGAAGCTCGAGAGCGACGCCACGCGTCGCCGGGTCTCGTCGAGCGGAGAGTCACGGCGATCCCTCCTCCCGATCGCGAAGGCCCACTGCTCGCCGAGCGAGAGCCGGAGCGAGGAGCGAGCGCCGAGATCGATCTGCTCGACGGCCAGGAGTGCGATGCGCTCGTTCGTCTGCGGCAGATCGGTGACGTAGCGGCCGAGGCCCGGAACCACGGTGGACTCGACCCCATCGAGGCGATCGCGGATAAATCGCGCGCGGACGAGCAAATCGATGCGGGGGGTCAACGCGAACCCGACACGAACGCCGGTGAGCAGCCGCTCGCTGTTCGGCACGAGCAGATCCGGCAAGGCCTCGGCGCGGCGTAACCCGTCGCGACGCGAGACCGACACGTCGGCGACCGCGTAGACGCGGGATGCGCGGTAGCCCGCGGTGCCCTGGGCCAAGAGCCAGCGGTGTGAGCGCCCCTCGAGACGCCCACGACCGAACGCGCCCGGCGAGGCAGGCGGGGCACTGATCACGTTCACAACGCCGCCGATCGCGCTCGTGCCGTAGAGCGCGCTGGTCGGCCCCGGCACGACCTCGATGCGCGCGACGTCGGTCAGCGGAATCGACGAGAGATCGACCGCACCGCCGACGTCGCCGATGATGCGCTCACCGTCCTCGAGCACCAGCACCCGGTTCAGATCGAACCCGAAGATCTGGATCGCGCTCGGCCCGCCGAGGTAGCCGTAGGCGGCGGGGTTCACCTGCACTCCCAGCTGACCAGCGAGCGCTTCGCCGATGTGCGTGGCTCCGCGGCTCTCCGCTTCGGCGCGGGTGACGACGTCGGTCCGCACCGTGGACCTGTGGGAGCTCTCGGGCGTTCGGGTGCCGGTGACGACGATCTCCTCGGCGCGCGCGTGTCCGGCGAGCGCGAGGGAGGCCGCGAGCGCGAGCCCCGTGCTCCTCGCGTGGCTCATGCGGTCCCGTGTGGCCGCGTGCGATCGCGATCGAGCCGACCGAGGGCCTCCCGACCCATGACCACGATCGCGGCGAGCACCGCTCTATCGACGCGCAGCGACAGCGCCCCGACCGACAGATGGATCGCGCCGCAGCTACAGCGCTCGATGCTCCCGATCGGCGAGCGTGCGAGGAGCTCGCGCGAGCAACGAGACGTCTGCGAGTGGTCGAAGGTCATGGGACTTATGAAAGTGATTGTGAAAGTCATTTGCAACAAGACAGCGCGGCTGTCAACCCTTTTGGCCTTTCGTCGGCTGCGATCACTGCTCGGTCGCGATCCAGCTCGCGATCGCGGCGACCTCCTCGTCGGTCAGCTGTGCGCTTACGGAAGCGGGAAGGCCGCGCGCGAACGCGGGCTCGCGCTCCCTCCGACACCCGCCGTCGCAGGGGCGATCTACTTCCTACTTCAACCTCGGCCTCATCGAAGAGAAGGCCGGCAGCAAAGAGGCCGCGCGGCGTTACTACACGAAGTCGCTGGAGGTCCGTCCCGGCAACGCGATCGTGAAGAAGGCACTGGCACTGGCAGCCGTGAGCGAGCCCGCTCCCGAGAGCGAACCTGCCGCCGAGAGCCCGCCCGTCGAGCCGCCTCCTCCGGCAGCGAAGCCTGCGAAGCCAACCGGCACGATAGACGACCCGTTCTGAAGATCGCGTGGTTCACTTCCCCTTGCCGAGGAAGTCCTTGATCGATCCGACACGAGCGCCTCTTTGTCGCGGATCTCCGCTGGTGAGCACGCGCTCGTCGCCGCCGAAGTGCGCGCGGAGGTCTTTGACGAACTGGCCGCTGCCGACCTCTCCGTAGGCGAACATGTACACCGCAGGGAGGACTTGCTGCTTCATCCACGACGCGACCGCGCGCGAGGTCGACTCGCGGGTGTGGAAGAACGTCTAGCGGTGATGTCGATCACGAGCTCCCGTGCTCGCGTGGCCCCAGGGATGGCGTCAGCCGGTACCAGCCACATCGCCGACGGCGATCCGCGCCCGTCGCGGTCACGCCCGCGACGAGCGCGCCGATCGCATAGCCGAGTTCGCGCCACAGCCCGTAGACCTAAGGGTCCTACCGGCCCAAGCCCGCCACCCGTTCGACGACCTCGAGATCCTCAAGCTCCAGCTCGTGGTGATCGAGGAGCTCGTTGAGGGTCGCGTACTGCGTGGCTCGGTCGTCGGCGTACGTCGCGACGGCGATGCCCTCGTCGAGGAGGAGCACCTCCTCTGGCAAAGCTACTCGCGCACGGTCAGCGGACACGTGATGATGTGGACGCAGCAAGGTGAGGCCGAGCGACTTTGCTCGCGGCGCTGCACCCTGCTGCTCGTGTCTTGCTGGAGTGGACACGGCGTTCGGATGTTCTGTTGCCCCCATACCGATCGAGTTCAGCGAGAAATGGCGTGTCCATCAAGTGGCCGATGTTAGGTTGCCCGAGGCGACCATGGCTCGCGCCGGTTGTTCGACATCGTCGGAGAGTTAGGGCTCGCTCTCCGGAGCTGGAAACTACCTCGCCGGGCGGCTCTCGGATCGCTTCGGACGCAAGCACGTGCTCGTCGCCGGGTGGCTCGTCGCCGCGCCGGTCCCGTTCCTCTTGATGTGGGCTCCTTCATGGACCTGGGTGGTGGTGGCGAATGCGTTCCTCGGCGTCAGCCAGGGGCTCACCTGGTCGACGACGGTGATCATGAAGATCGACCTCGCCGGCGCGAAGAACCGCGGCCTCGCGATCGGGCTCAACGAGTTCGCGGGCTACTTCCGTCCGCTTCCGTGGGACTACCAACGGAATCGTCGCGATCCGCCGCTTTGGTAGAGCTCCGGTAGACTTTCCGGACAATCGATCGATGAACCCTTGCTTTTCTGGCCGTTCCGCGCGCGCGGCCCCGGCTCCTGCCGGATGAACTGACGGGTCGACGCAGCTGCGCAGCCCGCCGGTGCGGCCTGCGCACCCTCGCTCCGACCGACCGCGAACGCGGAGAGTACCCCCACTCCTCGAGCTTCGAGAGCGCCTCGCGGAGCGCCGCGCTCTTCGCCCGTGGCGGATGATCCCAGGCGTGCCCGTCGTCCTCGGCGCCAGCCTTCTGCGGGCGTGCTGCCCGGTACCGTCGAAGCCACGTGTCCACGTCGAAGCGAACCGTCTGTACGGGCGAATGCCCTGGCACGCGCCCACGCTCGTCGGCGGTCTGGATCAGCTCGACCGGCCCTCGATCAACCCGGTGGTGCCGAGTGCCAACCACGCCGCATGCATGGCGGGCGTACCGGGTGAGAGGTGGATGACGATCTCAGCGTCGGGGCCTGCGCTCCCGATCGCCGCCCGGTTCGCCAGCAGAGGTACACGCGGCGAACACGTGAGCAAAACAGTGAGGCGATTGCGGGGCGGCACGCGATGGCGGTGCGCCGCGGGCGTGACGTGACCCGGCCGCCGCGGAGGAAACCAACTCGTCCGGCAGCGCTCAACGGGTCCGCGAGCAGACGGTCGCGTAACCGCGTAGCGCGCATCCGGACTCGCCGTCCGCTGCACGGTCGATCGAATCGAAGATCGTACACTGTTCCTCATTCGACGCGTTGCACGGTCACACGAGCGATGGCCCCCGTCCATCGGTGCGCCGTGGTGAGCTGGCCGTTCGCGCCGCTCACTCCCGGGTGCGTCGCGATCGGTGCGCGCGTCGCGGTGCGTAGGTTTCCGTCGGCGGCTCCGGCGACGGGACCGATCGCAAAGCACGGGTCGACGATGCGCGTCGAGAGCTCGTCGTTCGCCTCGGTGCCCGCGTCGTAGGCAAACACGTCGAAGGTGCTCGGTTTGAACCCGCCGGGCAGCTTCATCCCGTCGACGCCCGTGAAGCCGTCGTTCGTACAGATCAGCATCGTCGCGAGGGAGAGGCGGTTTGCGTCGGCCCGCGCGGTGATGCGCACGGTCACTGCGGTCGCGCCCGGGCCGCCAATGCGATGGATCGGTGTCGCGATGGGCCTCACGTCGAAGACCCCGTCGGCAGACGAGAGGTCCGAGAGCGCCTGCTGGTTGTCGCCATCTTCGGCGATCTTACGGATCCCGAGCGATGCCATCGTTCCGACGCTGAAGAGCGAGCCGGCCCGCGTGTGCGTCACCACCACGCCCGGCGAGAGTGGCTGGCCGCTCGTGAGGTTCTCGATGGTCACGTCATACGTGCGCGTCGCGGAGGAACTCCCGTGCTCCGATCCCATGAGCGGCGCGCTCCCCTGAGAGGAACCGTCGTCCGAGCTCGAACAGCCAGTGACGATTGCGACGATGGCGATGACGAGAGTCGATTGGACGAGGTGTCGTGTGAGCATGGTCTTTCTCCTTCTCGACATAGACATTTGCTGCAACCCCGGCGCCAGGGCTCTCGCGTTGTCGCGACGACCCCATTGCGCTCATCGCGGCGCACTCCCCCAGACTCGAACCAACTACACGGCGGTGCAGAATGCGCGGTCTGCGGGTCGAGTTTGCCGCTCTGAGCGGGCGGCCCCGCGACGGAACGTCCGTTTTCGCCCTATGCGCCGGGGACGACCACGATGGCAAGCTCGGCCTCGGCGGTCCCCTTCGCCCCGCTGATCACGCGTGCGCTCCGATGGCCATCAGATTGTTGGCGATGGCCGCCCAGTGCGCGGCGCGGCCGATCCCACTCTCGCCCTTGTAGCGAGAGCGTTGCATGCCGAAGGTGTTCTTGAGTCGTGCGATGCGCGCCTCACCACCCGCCCGCCAAGCTCGGGCCTTTCTGAAAGTTCGTTGCTGCTCGCGCTTGAGCCAACTCGGCGAACGGTGGCCGGGCCTGGGATGCGAACGCCCCGACGTCGGCCGGCACAGATACCTGCGACCTCCACGCTGCTTGGTCGTCAGTCGCCAGTCGTCAGTCGTCAGTCGAGAGCGAGACGGAGAATCACGCCACATTTCTCGTCTCGTCGTCTCCTACTGATGACTGATGACTGATGACTGATGACCGGGCGCGCATCAGCGGGGACGGCGAGGATGTCCGAGAATCGCGACCGTCCATTTAGAGTCCCCCCTTGGGGATCCGTAAACCCCTCGCCTTTAGGCGAAGGACTCTCCACGACCAGCGGCGTAACGTACCCGTCGTGAAGGATTACAAGAAGGGCAGCCACACAGTGTGGGACTGCAAGTACCACGTGGTGTGGATCACCAAGTACCGGTACCCGGTGTTGGTCGGGGATGTGGGCGAGCGTACGAGAGAGCTGCTGCGTGAGATCGCACGAAGCCTGGAGCTGACGATCTATGCCGGCGCGATCAACCGCGAACACGTGCACATGTTGATCTCGATCCCGCCGAACGTCTCGGTATCGCGCGCCGTGCAGTTCCTGAAAGGGAAGAGCTCCCACAAGCTGCTGAGCGAGTTCTCAAGTCTCCGGAGACGGTACTGGGCCAGCACCTCTGGGGGCGCGGCTATTGGGTTGCGTCGAGCGGGAACGTGACCGACGACGTGTGGAAGAAATACATCGAGGATCAGACTCGGGTTTCGCCGTCATGCGGCCTGACGATCACTTGAATTCGGCGGATGTCCAAACGCGCGGTTGAGTTGTCGTAAGTCCGCGGAATAGCAGCGTGGATCAAGAACATCGGTGGGCGCGAGGACGCGCTGCGCGGCGCGCAGCACGTCGGAGAAGGCGAGGCCCTGCTTGTGTCGGTACCAGGGGCGCGTGGGCGGCTGAGCCACTCTGGTGTCGTGGACGCCCTCGATGAACCAGATGACCAGGGTCGTGTAGAGCATGCCGACCAGCGGTGCGACGCGCCTGACGGCCTTCTCCTTGCGAGCTTGGGAGTCCGCGAAGCCGAGCAACTGCTTGGCCTCGCGGAAGAAGACCTCGATGCCCCAGCGGCCCGAATAGGTCTCGAGGATCGTTCGGACGTCGAGGTTCGCGTCGGTCGAGAAGAAGACGCGGATGGGCATGGAGCCGGTGCTGCACTCGACAATGACGATCCGCAGCAAGCCTGTTCCCATCGCGCGGTACCACTGCGCGCAGAGCGTCTTGAAGCGGACGGTGGTCACGCGCCCGTAGAGCGTGGCACTCACGGTCTGCCAGCCGGTGCGTCCGTCGGCCGCGATCTTCTGCGGCTTGCGCAAGACGCGCCCACGCTTGGAAGGTCGTCCCTTCGCGCGCTGCTTGGGCGTTGGCAGATCGGTGAGCACCGCATCGGGTCGCATGGACCCGAAGAGGATCACCTTGCTGGGCAGGCCGCGGCTGATGGTGGCGTTGCAGTACGCACTGTCGGCGGCAACCTCGATGCGCCTGTCGCCGGCCCAGGAAACAAAGATGTCGAGGAGCTCGCGCGCGAGCTCGGTCTTCTTGCCGTAGGCGCCGTCATGCTTCTCGCATTCCTTCTTGTTGCGATAGAGGCGGAAGAGCAGCGGCAGTGCCCAGGCACGTTTCGAGAACGGCACACGAACGAGGACGGCGAGCACCACCCAACAGTGTCCGAACACGAACACGCGATGGCGCCTCGTCGAACGAACAGGGTCGAGGTGGCTGCCGATCCCGAACACCTCGGGTCCCTTCTTCGGAGTGAGCGTGTCATCGATCACCACCCGCAGCGCGCCCTCGCCGAGATGACGCGAAAGCCGAAGGAATAGCTGGTGCCCGAGCTTGTCGGGGCTCCACGCGCCACGCGAAAAGAAGCGATGAAAGGCCTCCCAGTGACGCCTTCCGGCGACGCCTGTGACGACGAGTGCTTCGGTCACGGCGTGGGTGCCCTGCGTCAGTACCCAGCCGGTGAGGAACACCACCGCGTTGACGAAGCCCGGGCGAGTGAGTCCTGACCCGAAGGCCTCTTCCCACACCGCGCGCAATCTGCGAGCGTGCATGTGTACGGTTTCTTGTTGGAGGTTGTGTGGTAACTCCTCCCTACAAGAAGCCGTGCGTCGTTAACAGCGAAGAATCTCCGCTCGGGCTCGTTTGAGCGTACCGGCGTGCTCGGCGCCGTCCAGGCCGCAGCCGCGCTACGCGCGGTCGCTCGCAAAGCCTCGCGAGCCTGGACTGCGCCTCCGCGCGCCTGGTCTCGGGACTTCGCCCCGAGCAACGGGGTGAAGGAGATCGCAATGCTTCGTATCTACGATGTGATCATCGTCGTAACCGCTACGCGAGGAGGCGTTCTTCCTCGAGGCTCGAGGCTGATCCACCCTGCGGTGCATGACGACCTCTTCGCCGAGCACCGAAGCCATGTGGGCAGAGCGGGTGCGTGCGTGGCGTAGCAGCGGCAAGACGGCGTCGGCCTTCGCCAACGAGCACGGGCTGACGCTGAGCACGCTGCGGTACTGGACGGCGCGTCTGACGCGTAAACCCGCCGCCCCAGCGATGGTTCGACTCCTTCCGAAGTCCGCGATGGGACCGCAGCCCGCTGAGCCGACGCCGACGGCGGACCTGGTGGTGGAGGTCGGCGCGGTACACGTCCGCGTTTCGCGTGGGTTCGACCCCGAGCTGCTGCGCGAGGTCGTGCGTGCCCTCGGAGGTGCGCGTTGATCCCCGCCGGCGTGCAGATGTTCGTCGCACTCGACCCGGTGGACATGCGCTTCGGGTTCGAGCGGCTCTCGGGACTGGTGCGCGAGCGCCTTGGATACGAGCCGCGCTCGGGCGCGCTCTTTGTCTTCGTCGGCAAGCGCCGCGTGACCGCGAAGATCTTGTTCCACGACGGCACCGGCCTTTGTGTGCTCCACAAGAAGATCGACCTTGGCACGTTCTCGTTGCCGATGGCGGCCGAGGGCGCCTCGCACATCGAGGTGGACGAGGTTGTGCTCGACGCGTTGCTCGACGGTGTCGAGTTGTCTGGCGCGGCGCCACCCACCAAGAAGAAGCCGCCGCCGCGCGTGCATTAAGATCGCGCTCGACAAGATCGTGCACGATGCGTAGAGACGCTTCGTGCACGACGGCGAGCGCGTCGACGACAACGGGCAGAGCAAGCCCGAGGAGCGGCGCATCGCCGAGCTCGAGGCCAAGCTCGTCGCGGCGACCAAGGAGATCGCTCGCCTCCGCGAGCGCTACCAAAGCGCGCTCGAGAAGCTTGCGCTGGCCGAGCGTCGCATCCTGCTGGGCAAGGCCGAGCGTCGGGTCGACGACAACGACGAGCAGATGACGCTCGAGGGCGCGTTCGCCGAGTTGAAGGCGCTCGAGAAGGAGCTCGCCGCCGCGACCGGTGGGATCACTCCGCCCGCGCCGCCGCCTACGCCGCCCAGTCCCAAGGTCGACGGCCGCACCAAGCGCAAGACGAAGCCCACGGGACGCCGCGATCTTTCGAAGTCCTCGCTGCCGGTCCTCACGTTCGAGGTGCTCGACCCCGAGCTCGAAGGCACCGCCGAGCGCATCGGCTTCGAGGACGTACAACGTCTTGGGTATCAGCCCGGCGGCTTCGTGCGTGTGTGCGTGCGCCTCGCGACCTACAAGGTGAAGGGCTCGCCGCTCGTCGCCGAGCACGAGGCGCACGTCCAGGATCGCTCGGCCCCGTGCGCGCCGCCGGCACCCACGTTGGCATTCGTGCGGTGCGACCGCGCCGGCGCTGAGCCCGACGAGGGTCGTTGCGAGCGCGCCGAGCCCGGACGGGCGAAGAAGACCGGAGCGTCCGCGGCGTTCCGCATGCTCAGCGCACCCATGCCCAAGGAGGTCATGCGACGCGGCCTGCTCGCGCCGACAGCGATCGCGCACCTGCTCATGCAGAAGTACTGCATGGGTGTGCCGTTCCATCGGCTCGAGCAGAAGATGTCGTTCGACGCCTTCCCGCTCGACCGCGGTACGATGTGTCGCTACGCCGAACACGTCGGCGCCACGCTCGGTGCGATCGTCGAGGCGATGCGCAAGCACGCGCTGGCCACGGCGTTCTGCCTGTCGACCGACGCGACGGGCTCCGCGATTCAGCCCGAGCCGCTCGCCGACGGCAGCAAGCAGCCCTGCCGCAAAGCGCACTTCTTCGTGACCCTCGCCGACCGCGACCACGTGTTCTTCGACTTTCAGCCGAAGCACAACAGCCTCGCGGTGTGGACGATGTTCAAGGGGTTCTCCGGCTACATCCAAGCCGACGCCCACGTCATCTACGACGCGCTCTTCCGGGGGACCGCGCCCGAGGGCGCCGACGAAACCGAGGACGATGCGAACAAGCGCGAACCGCCTCCCAAGGAGGTCGCCTGTTACTCCCATTATCCGGAGCCCGCCGTTATCCGGCGGACGCCCGCGATCGCGGCCTGAACGGCACTCTGCGGGCGTGGTTCGCTCCGGATAAGTTCGTCACGATTCGATGCTCACGCCCTGCCGGTCGGCGTGGGCGAGGCGTGTTTCAAGGCCCTCATCGACGCGACTTGCGCGGGTGCGCCGACCGAATCCGAGCCCCTCCTGCAGTCGCGACGTTGTCTGGAGGGTCGCGAAAATCGAGAGCAACGGCGCACCGTCACGGCCGATTCGTGGGCGAACCCTCGGTCGCTCGTGATAACGGCGGGCTCCGGATAATGCGACTTATCTGGTGCACCAGATAAGTCGCACTGCAGACGCAAATTCTGGGAGGCCGCGGTCTGCCGACACCTCGTTGGCGTCGAGGGGCTCCGGCGCATCAATGACATCTTCGCCGCCGACGCCAAGCTCGCCGAGCTCGCGCCCGCACAACGCAAGATCCGGCGCGACGCCGAGGTGCGCCCGCTCGTCGACGCGCTCTTCGCCTGGGCGAAGGCCGAGAAGGCCAAGCTCACCGGCCGCGGCCTCGTCGCAACCGCCATCGGCTACGCCCTCAACCACGAGGAGGCCTTCCGACGCTTCCTCGATGACGGACGGCTCCGCCTGGAGAACAATCGCGCTGAAAATGCGCTGCGATCCATCGCCACCGGCAGGAACGCCTGGTTGTTCTTCGGCAGCGACGACCACGCCACCGCAGCAGCGAACCTCTTCTCGCTCGTCGCCTCCTGCAAGCTGCACCGGCTCGACGTCGAGGCCTACCTCACTGACGTGATTCGCGTGATGCCCTACTGGCCGCCCGACCGGCTCCTCGAGCTCGCGCCCAAGTACTGGCGTGACACCCACGCCCGACTCGACCCCGAAGAGATGAAGCTGCCCCTCGGCCGCGTGACTGTGCCGCCCCCGCCGACCGCGGAGGAGCAGAGCGCTACGTGCTGATCGAGGCTCGCCCACGCACGCGAGATTGAGGCCCAGCGCGCGAGACGTCGAGGACGCCTCTTCGCGTAGCGGTTACTCATCGTCATCGTCCGCGCGCTTCGTCCCATCCTCGAGCAGGTCGGTCAGCACGATGCTGATCTCGCACGCCAGATGCGGCGAGCGCTCACCAGCGTGCCGCTCAACGTGGCCGAAGGTGCCTCCAGTCGCGGCCGCAATCGCGCCGCGCGCTATCACACCGGCGCCGGCTCCATGCGCGCCTTTAGGCGAGGGTTGTTCAGTCGGCGCACACTGCCTCGGGTTTCCCTTTCGCGTCGCGGTAGCAGTAGCAACCGACGACGGCGTGGGTCCCCGAGCAGACGAAGGTCTTCTCCTCGGTGCAGTCATGGGCGCCGGGACCGGTGGAGACGCAGGCCCCATGGCAATCCCCGGCGCGCGCACTCGGGCAGCCCGCCTGACCCGTCGGACAGCTGCAGCCGATGTGCAGGCCGATGGGCCCCCAGGTCCCACCTGCCTTCTCGCACCCCTTCTGCTCGTTCTTGTCCGCAGCGGCGCGGCAGGCGGAGAAGCGCGCCCTCACAGCCGGGTCTCCGCATGGTGCGGCGTCGGCGGGGGGCGTCGCGTCCATGGGCCGAGGCGCGGTGTCGGACGGCCCGGCGTCGTCGGCTCGAGCGGCCGGCGCCGGCTCGCGCCTGCAGGAGGCCGAGAGGAGGATCATCGGCCAGAGAGCCCGCATGCCCTGTTGTACCCCGATCAGGGACGCCGGTGCCTGGACGTACCGACGCCGGAACCTGACCGGCCGCCGCGCGAACCCTGGCGACAGCCACCCCGCCGCCACCAGCAGTCGCGGCGCCGACGTCATCCTACAGATCGCGGAGCCCGAAGCGTCCCCGCCGCGACGCTGCGTCCATGGCGAGGGTGTAACCTTTCGGCCCGCTCGATCGTGAAGGGGGCATGAACTCACGATCGATCGATCTCTTGGTGGTGGGCGGCGGTCTCGCCGGACTGGTGGCGGCCGCGCATGCGGCGCGTGCGGGGCTCCGGGTGCGTCTCCTCGAGGCTGCGGACGAGCTGGGCGGGCGAGCGCGGACCCGCGTCTTCGACGGTTTCTCGGTCAACCTAGGGCCACGCGCGCTCTTCCGGGGCGCCGCGCACGCGACATTGGTCGAGCTCGGCGTCGCGTTCTCGGGCCGGCGTCCGCCGTCGACCGGGCTTGCCATCCTCGAGGACCGTTTCCACGCGCTGCCCGCCGGTCCGCTGTCCGTGCTCATGACCTCTCTCGTCGACGCGTCGGGCAAGGTGGAGATCTCGCGATTCATGGCATGGCTCGCCCGCGCGCACATCGCGGAGCTGGAGGCCCGCCGGTTCGGCGACGTGCTCGACGCGCGCGTTCGGCACCCCGTCGTGCGTGCCCTGGTGCGCTCGTTGACCCGCGTCTGCACCTACGACGCCGAACCCGACGATCTCTGCGCCGCCGCTGCCACCATCCAAATGCGAAGCGCGGTCCGAGACGGCGTGCTCTACCTCGACGGCGGCTGGACGACGCTGGTCGAAGGGCTCGCGTCTGCCGCGCGCGGTGCAGGGGCGACGGTCGACACCGGCATGCGCGTCGCTTCGATCGAGCGAACCTCGTCGTCGGCCTTTCGCGCACGCACGGAGCAGGGCGAGATCGAGGCCACTGCGGTCGTCTTGGCGGTGCAGCCTTCGGTGGCCGCGCGCCTTTTTCCCTCGCTCGCGCCCGCAGCCACGCGATGCACGCCGCTGCGGGTCGCGTGCCTCGACGTCGCGCTCGCGTCGGTGCCGCATCCCAAGCGCAGGTTCGCCCTTGGTCTGGACGCTCCGCTCTACTACTCCCTGCACTCCGCGTCCGCGCGGCTCGCCCCCGACGGCGCGGGCGTCGCCCATCTCATGCGCTACGGGGACGGCGCTCCCGAGACGCAGGCGGAGCTCCGCGTGCTCCTCGAGCGCATGCAACCCGGTGCAAGGCTCGTCGACGTCCGGTACCTTCCGGCCATGATCGCCGCGAACGCGCGCGTGACCGCGGCCTCGGGCGGGCTCGGCGGGCGTCCTCCGGTCGACGCCGAGCCGGGCGTCTTCCTCGCGGGCGACTGGGTCGGCGACGAGGGCATGCTCGCGGACGCCGCATGCGCCAGCGCGCGGAAGGCCGCCGAGCTCGCCGCGCGGCACCTGCGATCCGCTCGAGAACGCGCGGCATGAACGCGTCGCTGACGGCGCACTACCGAGCGCACGCGCCGTTCCTGCGCGCGTTGCTGTACCGCATGATGGGCTCCGCGTCCGACGCCGACGATCTCGTGCAGCAGACCTTCGAGCGGACGCTCTCCGCATCGCCCGCGACGGACCGGCCGATCCGGCCGTGGCTCGTGCGTGTCGCCATGAACCTCGCGAAGGACGCCCTGCGGGCGCGAAGGCGGCACCCCTATCCGGGCTCGTGGCTCCCAGAGCCGGTCGAGAGCGAGGAGGACTTCGTGACCGGCATCGAGGTGCCCGGCACCGAGGGGCGCTACGAGTTGCTCGAGACGGTGTCGTTCGCCTTCCTGCTCGCGCTCGAGGCACTGACGCCGAACCAGAGAGCCGTCCTGCTTCTGCGGGACGCGCTCGCGTACGACATCGCGGAAACGGCCGAGGTGCTCGGGCTCTCCGCGACGAACGTGAAGGTCACGCTCCACCGTGCCCGCGCGGCGATGGCCGGGTACGACAAGTCACGGATCCCGTCCTCCAGCGAAGCCACCCGAGCCGTGCTGGCCGAGTTCCTCGCCGCCCTCTCGGCAGGCGACTCCACGACGCTCGAGCGGCTGCTGCGGGAGGACGTCCGAGTCGTCAACGACGGCGGAGGCGAGGTCTTCGCGGGCAGGAGGCCCGTCGTCGGGCGCGCGAAGGCGATGCTCTTCCTGAAGAAGTTGTCGGCGCGACGAGGGCTCCCGACGTGGGCGGAGATCCGCTCGATCAACGGCGGCCCGGCGCTCGTCGCGGCCTTCGACCCGGGCCGTCACGCGAACGATCCGCGCCGGGTCGTCTCGCTCCTTCGCCTCGACGCGCACGGCCGCATCGCAGAGAGCTTCTGGGTCGTCGCTCCGAGCAAGCTCCGACCGCGGGTGCTCGGAGTGATCGAGTCATGATGCAGCGGCGACTGGCGTGCCGTTTGGGCGCTCCCGCGGTCCTTGAGGGCGTGCTTGAGCAGGTCGACGGCCTCACCCCTGCAACAAGTCGCCGCGGCTCGCGTCGCGGCGACGCCTGCACGCCAACGACGGATCGGAGCGCGATGACGCATCTCACGGCGCTCCGACGTTCGGGGTGTCTACGCTGGCCGGATGCGTCGAAGCGCGTTCGCACTCCTCCTCTGCGCCTGCAGCTCCTCCAGCACGCCGGCCGCCACCGACGCCCCAAGCGCAGACGCCGGAACCACCGACGCGAGCGTTACGCCACCCGAGTGCGCTCGCGAGCCGATCGACGCCTCCGCGTGGGTGCGGTGCATCCCGAACCTGCGAACGACATCCCTTGCCGCCATAGGAACGACCGGCGTAGCCATTGCAGGCTACGAAGTGGGGCCGACCTTCAAGGGGACGCATGTCAGCATCCCAGGCATGGCCGCTCATGTCGGCCGTTTCGACGCAAAGGGATCGCGCCTCTTCGGGAAGAAGCTCGAGGGGGTTCGCCCACCCGGGTCGCGCCTCGACGACAAAGCGGGGCGGCTCCTCCCGCTCGGGCCCGCCGTTGCCGCGAACGCATCGGGGTCCATCGCGCTCGTGGCGACCTACATCGGTGACCTCGATCTCGGTAGCGGCATCACGCTGCCGCGGGTCGAGACGGACTTTCCAGGGATGCTCACCGACGCACCGTACGTCGCTCGGTTCGACTCGAGCGGGAAGTGCCTGTGGGCGCGCTCGCTCCCGCGCGGAGGCGGCTCGTCGCGCGCGAGCGTCGTGATCGATGACGAGGGGAGCGTCTCCGTCGTGGCGGACGGCTTCGGCAAGGTGGGGCCGCACAAGGCCGAGGGACCGTTCGTCGCGCACTTCGGACCGCTCGGAGACGAGCAGTGGGTGAGGCTCGCGCCGTACGAAATCAATTACCCGAACATGGGGTGGATCACCGTCGGTGCGAGTGGAACGCTCACGCTCGCCGGGCTTACCACCACGCTCAAGCTTCGCGGTACGGGGGACGACACCACCATGCTCGAGTGGGTCATCGAGCACACGAAGGATGGTGAGAAGACGTGGGAGTTCACCGCGCCTTACGTTCTCGTGAGCTCGTTCGCACCGATGCGCGCACGCAAGCTCCCGAGCGGCGAGACCATCTCCATCGGTAGGGCGAGCAAGCCCGAGATCAAGACGATCGCTGTGCGCCGCTTCGACTCCGCAGGGAAGCTCCTCGGGACGAAAGAGGCCAACGTGCCGGAGCTCGTCTTCGGTGCGGCGAGCTTCGCCATGTTGTCGGACGATCGGGCGCTCGTCGGCGTGTACGCCGCGGGATACGGAACGACGCTCACGCTCCTCACGTACGCACACGATCTCACGCAGAGAAGGTACAACGAACTGAGTGTTCGGGCCCCCGCCTTCGTGCTCACGGACGACGGTCACCCGATCGTCACGGGGGGATACGACCTCGAGAACTTCTCGGCAGTCTCGCTCGACGGCAGCCCCTTCGTGCCAGGCGGCAGCTTCGCGCGAGGCTCGTTCCTCTGGAGGGCCACGCCGAAGTAGCGTCTCACGGCGTACGTAGTACACGCCCGAGCGCGCCGATCGTGCTCGTGCGACCGAGCTCGGTGAGCACGATCGTGGAGCCATCGGTCGCGAGCGACGATGGGTGATTGAGCCCGCGCATGACGGTGACCACGTCACCCCCTGTGACGGGGACGGCCTTCAGGGCGCCACGATCCGTGTCGGCTCGATCGTCGCCCCACTCGTGGAAGTAGAGACGATCCCCCTTCAGCGCGAGGCCGTTCCACGGCGAAGGGGGCCAGCCCTGCCCGTCGATCTTGTTCGTCTGCTGCGCGAGGGCGATCGGTGTGCCGCGCAGCGCCGCCTTGGCCACCCGCCAGACGCCGAGGTGCTCGTCGACGCTGTTCGCGAGCAAGCTCGTGAAGTAGACGCTCGTCGCGTCGACCGCGAGCGGTCCCGAGCCTGATCCGCGCACGATCTCAGTGAGCGATGTCCCGTCGCGCTTCACTCGCCACACGCCGTTCTCCGATCCGTCGGCGGCCCCACCGAGGCACGTAAAGTAGACCCATTCGGCATCGAACGTCACGTGGCCGCCGATGCACTTCTGCGACACGACGGAGACTGCGCTCGACGATCCGTCGACCGGCACGCGCATCAGCGTCTGGTCGAAGAAGAACGCGTCGGAACCGTCGATCGAGACACCCGATCGCGCAGAGGCGCGCGCGTGAATCTCGATCGCGACGCCTCCCGTTTTGGGCACGCGGAGGAGCGACGCCCCCGTGAACACGTACGGATCGTCGGGGCTCGACTTGCCGGCGAGCATCAGCACGTGGTCCTTCGCGAGGGCAATCGCGCGCGGGAAGTACTTCCCGGATGCGAGCTCCGAAGGCGCGCCGCCAGCACGCGCGACGCGGTGGAGCCCACCGCCCGACCCGGCGCGGGTATATTGGATGTCTCCCGCATCGCTGACCGAGGCACCAGCCGGGGCATCGAGCAGGCCGAGCTCACCGCGCGTCGTGAAGTAGACGTCCGTCGCGTCGAGCGCGATCGCGTTCGGGTGCTTCGCTAGATCGCTCGCGACCGGCGTCACTGCGCCGAGCCCCGCGCACGTGTTCTTTCCGCCTGCGCTCCCGCACGTGTGCCCCGACGGACAGACGCCGCAGTTCTGCATCCCACCGCAGCCGTCGGACACCGTGCCGCACTCGGCACCGAGCTCCGCGCAGGTGATCTTGCATCCGGCGTCCTTGCGCGAGTCCGAGACCCCCGCATCCACCGGCGCAGGCGGTGAGGCGCACCCCGACTCCTCGACACCACGCGCGAGCGCGTACATCGCAACGAACGGACTCGCGATCGTTTCGTCGGCGACGCGCTCCGCGGTGGGCGACAGCTCGGGGTCGAAGTTCCCCTTGCCGAGTAGCACCCCTGTTACGAGGAGCGCCCCCGCTGCATTGAGCCGTAGGCGCTGAGGCGACTCGGACCCATCGCCTCCGATCGCGTGGGTCCACTTGGGAAAGCCGTTCGAGAGCGAGAGCGCTTGCACCAGGATGTCGCTCGGACCGCGGGGAGTGCGAACGTCCCCCCCGGGCATGATCGCCTCGAGCCTGCCGTGTCCACGCGTGGTCAGCACGGCATCGCGATCGACGACCATGTCCTCGGCGTTGAGGAGCTGCGTCCAGACGTTCCTCTTCGCCTTCGACCAGCGAGACAAGAACCTGCCCGCCGTGATCTTCGCGAGCCCACCCTGGTAGTCGACCTCTACAACAATGGGAGAACTCGCCCAACTGGGCTGCTGCACGCTCCCGAGCGCATAGAGATCACCCGCGGGGTCGAAGCCGAGCCGCATCATCGTCAGCGGCCCGCGATGGAAGCGCCCCCACTCGTAGACACCATCCGCGGTACAGTACGTGAAGAGCCCGCCGCCCACGTAGCTCGGGAGCACCTGCGGGAACCCGACGTCGACACCGAACGTCGGATCGCCGTCCCTTCCGCCACCGCCACACGAAAACTCCCCGTTCGGCCCCGAGGGTTCGCGCACCGTCGCGTACGGCAGCGGCTCGAAGCCGAGCTCCACGCCACTCGGCGACACCTTCACGACCCCTTCGCGCCCCATCGCGGTCGGGCCACGCGCGACGAGCGCGTTGAGCGCTGTGTCGAAGCGGATTGGGCCCACGTTGCTCGGCTCGACGAGCGAGGTCCCACCGTATGCGCCCGAAGCCAGAATGCGGGTCACGAACATGCGCTGCGTGGCGACTGCGCGCTTGTCTTCACCGGTGGTCGGATCGAAGTCGACCACGCCCGGCTGCATCGCGATCAGGCCCGCGAGGACGAGGTCGCCGTTCTTTGCCACCGCGAAGCTCTTCCAGTCGAGGAGCGGCGAGAGCTGCACCGCGAAGCCGTACGTGCCGTCGGCCTTGATGCGGGTGAAGTAGCGCTGGCCGGAGGTCACGTTGCGTAGGTCAGTCCCGCTCGTCGGATCGAAGTCGACGCTGCCGGTGAAGAGGCCCGTGAGCACGACGTCGCCCGCCTCTCCGAGCACGACGTCGTCGTGCGACACCCCCTTGGGCCAGACGTGTGCCCACTGGAATCGAAGTGCATGGGGATTGCCGGTGCCGCAGGAGTTGGCGACCGTGGCGTCGAACGGCGGGCCCGTCTCTGGGCCGCCTGGTTTGGGTGCGTCCGAGGAGGTCCCGCAGGCAGCGCACGTGAGGGCGACGAGAGGGGCGATGCGCAAGTACATCGTCAGATCGTAACGACTTGGAGGAGCCCTTCCGTGCGATGTGTCATGAGGATCGACCGCGTGCTGCGTTACTCGCCGCGAGCCGTACGACCCGTGACCAGTTCTGCCGAATCGCCCCGAAGTCCGTGGCCCGGACCGGGAGCGAATTGCCGCGGCTCGGCGGATACGTCTCCCGCGGCGCTGCTGCGCAGTGGGGCGTGGCGGTGACCGTGTGAGCAGCGCGCTTCCTCGTCGAAACCTCACCCTGGAGCGATCTCTCGTCCGAGTCGACGCGCGATCACCTCTTGGGCCGTGCGGCGCAAGATCTGAGCGAACGCGCGGAGGTCGTCGGGGCTGACACGGATCACCATCGGCATGAAGCCCTTCACCCGGCCTTCGAGCACCATCTCGCGGCCCTCGATGCGGATCGCGAGGATCTCTGCGTCCGCCGTCAGGAACTTGCTCTCGATCTTCATCGACCTGCTCCCAGCAATCTGCGCACCCAAGCGAGGAACGCGCTCATCATTCGTTGGAAGAACCCGGGGCTTGGTACGGGCGCGAGGGTTGCCGGGCGACGCGTCTCGGCGATCACCGCGGTCCCGTCCGTCGGCGGGGGCGCCAACTCCACCGATTCGGGCTCGACAGGCGGCATCTCGGCGAGGGGCGGCAATGCCGCGAGCGCGGGCGCCGACTCTGTCTCGAGCGCGGTGCGGATGTTCTCGGCGAACTCGCGCATCATCCCCGGCGCCTTCGTCTTCAGGATCGAGTCGTAGATGCGTCGGAGGCGTCCCTCGGCTTCCACCGAGGCCTCGTAGATCACCGCCACCGAGCCCTCGCGCTCGCCGGGCCGGAGGTCGAGGTGGAGCTCGAGGCGGCCGGCGGAGTCAGAGGTGATCTCGTGGAGCGGCTTCTTCGCGAGCTGCTCGACGACCGTCTCGCCAAGGTAGGAAATGCCGATCGCTTTGAGGCACGCCATCGGCCTGCGCTCGGTGACCTCGAGGACGACGCGGCTCGTGATCGGCAGGACGCCGAGCTTCACCGCCACGCGGGCCAGGACGCGGTCGCCCTGCACCTCGACGCCCTCGACGCTCGGGATCAAGCGGGCGAGATCGTCGAATCGCGTGAGGAGATCCCACGCGCGCTCGGGCGTGCACAGCACGTCGACGCGGCCCTCGATGCGCGGCATATGGCTACCTCACTCCCACCAGGGTTTCACGCCCAGGTCGTGGAGCACGACGCCTGCGGCGACGTACCCGCACGCACCGAGGATCCCGCCGCCAGGGTGCACCGATCCACCGCCGAGATACAGCTTCTCGATCGGCGTGCGGCACTGGGCGAGCTCCGGCAGCGGCCGGAACGCCTCGATCTGATCGAGACTCACCCGACCATGGAACACACCGCCCATCGGCATGCTCTTCAGCTTGCGGAACACGTCGAGCGGATGGAGGACGCGCATGCCGAGGATGTTCTCCGGCACCATGTTCGGCGCAGCCTCGCGCCAGACCTCGAGGCAGCGCTGCGCGTACTCGGGGCCGAACCGATCCCACGCCTCGGGGCCGCCTTCGGCGAGCGCGTATGGAGCCGGTGCCCAGCAGAACGCGGTGTGGTGACCGGGCGGCGCCTGCGACGGATCGTGCAGCGAAGGCGCGCACGCGTAGAGCCGCGGCGGGTTCGGCGCCTGGCCCTCGCGGATCGCGCCCCACATCGCGCGGAAGTCGGCGAGCCCGTCGAACCCGATGCCGACCTTGAACGCGCGATCGACGTCGGGATCGAACGCGGCGGCGCGGTATCGCGGCGGCTCTCTGAGCGCGAGGTGGACGCCGAACAGAGAGAACTCGTCGAGCTTGTAGCCCTCCACCCGCTTGACGAAGGAGCCGTCGAGCGACGTCCTCGGGACGAGGTCGAGGAACGTTTGCGGGAGGTCGACCGCGCTGACGACGGCCTTCTTGGCGAGCACTCGCTCGCCCGTCGCGAGCTCGACGCCCACCGCGCGGCGCCCCTCCACGAGAATCCGCTTCACCTCGTGGGTGCCGCGCACCCGACCCTTCGCCGACAGGAACGCGCGCCAGAGCCCGTGCGCGACGACGTGCGAGCCGCCGCGCGCGAGGTGCGAGCGCTCGACCTGAGTGACCACCAGCGGCACGAGCATCCCGAGGCCCGCGTAGTCGGTCACCACGCCGCGAGGGATCGCGAGCTGGAAGAGGGCTGCGGCCCGGACCGCCTCGCTCTCGAAGTGTTCGCGGACGACGTCGGCCGGCGTCGAGCGGGAGAGCTTCAGGTAGCTCATCCCCTCCGGCGACTTCTCGAGCGCGACGTGCTGCTCGGAGGGCAGCGGCGGCGACGCGTAGAGCGCCGGGACGACCACGGTCTCCATGAAGTCGTGGTAGTCGTCGTCCATGCGCGCCCACGCGTCGGCGTCGCTCGCCGAGAAGCGCCGGAGCGACGCGAGCGTCTTGTCGCGATCGGTGTGGATGGTCAGCGCGCGGCCGTCGCGGAGGACCATCCCGACCTGCACCTGAGGGAGCACGTACTCGACGCCGTGCTTCTTCAAGTCGAGGTCCTTCATCGCCGGCATGTGCTCGGCGGCGTCGTGAAAGACCGAGTGGAGGTTGTGGTAGAAGCCCGGGACGGTGGACTCCTCGGTCGACAGGCCGCCGCCGATCTCGAGCCGCCGCTCGAACAGGCACACCGAGAGCCCTGCGCGCGCGAGGTAGTTCGCGCAGATGAGGCCGTTGTGGCCCCCACCGATGACGATCACGTCGAAGCTGGACGTCGTGCTCATCGGCGCGCTCCCTTCTGGAGGGCCGAGACGAGCTCCTTGCGTGCGCCGTCCCAGAACTTCGGGGTGAGCTTCAGCTTCGACCAGAGATCGAAGTCCTCGGCCATCACCTGCACGCAGTTGTACGCAGGCGCCGCGATGATCCCGCCGTGCGGATACGCGGACGCGCCGCCGCAGTAGAGGTTGCGGATCGGCGTACGCATGCCGGCCATGTCGGACACGGGGCGGCCCTCGGCCAGCTGATCGGCGTCGACCGCGGCGCTGTGGAATCCGCCGCGACGCATGTTGATCATCTTCCGCGCGATGTCGTGCGGCGTGTACGCGTACACGCCGAGGATGGCCTCCGACTTCAGGTTCGGCGCGTACGTTCGCCACGTGTCGAGGCAGCGCTCGGCGTACTCCTTCTTGAGCCGATCCCAGACGGCCGGATCGTCGCCGCCCGGCGCGTAGGGGACGAACTGCCAGAGCAGGCCGGTGTGCTTGCCCGGCGGCGCGAGGGTCGGATCGAAGAGCGTATTCACCCCGACCTCGAGGCGCGGATGCTTGGGCAGCTCGTTGCGATCGAGCTCCTCGTAGTGCTCGATCAGATCCTCGGGCGTCTCGTAACCGACGTTGACGTTGAACGTGCGATCGAGGTCCGGGTTGAACTTGGCGGCGGTGTACCTGGGGGGCTCGTTCAGCGCGATGTGAACCCCGAATAGTACGTCGCCGTGGCCGTAGCGGACCTTGCGTACACGGTCTGGCATTCCGGACGGGAGCTCCTTCTCGTCGAGCATGCGGAGGAAGGTCTGCTCCGCGTCGACCGTGGAGACGACGGCCATGCGTGCGCCGATGCGCGTGCCGTCGGCGAGCTCGACACCGACAGCACGCCCGTCGCGCGTCCGGATACGCGAGACGTGACTGAGCTCGCGGAGATCGCCGCCCGCCGAGATGAAGATCGCTCCGAGCACGTGCGCGAGGTGGTGCGAGCCGCCGCGGCAGAGTTGCCAGTTGGTGGCGTAGCCGAGGAACGCCACGCCGAGACCAGCCGTCCTCGGCAAGCGCGGGTCCCATCCGCCCACGGCCATGTGGAACAACAGCAGCGCCTGGACGTGCGGGTTCTCGAACCGGCTCTTCACGAACTCGATCGCCGAGAGGTTCTGCAGGTCCTGACCGAACATCGCGCGCACGCGCCCGGCGACGACGTCCTGCGCGCCCTTGGTCTGGAGCGGCGGGCCGTACCCGACGGCCATCAGTGCCTCGACGTGTGTCGCGAGCTGCCCGCGGAGCTCGAGCCAGGCGTCGGCGTCACGCTTGGAGAAGCGCGCGACCTGCTCGTAGGACTTGAGCTCGTCGACGTAGAGCACGAGCGCCCGCCCGTCGCGGAGCGGCATCCCCAGGTTCGCCTCGGGGTGGAAGTACTGGATGCCGTGTGCCTCGAGATCGAAGTCGGTGCACGGGGGGAAGAACGGCATCGCCCCGTGGAAGTTCGAGTGCAGGTTGTGCATGAACCCGGGGATCGTCGACTCCTCGGTGGAGAGCCCGCCCCCGAACTCGCCGCGGCGCTCGAGGATGACCACGTCGAGCCCAGCGCGGGCCAGATAGCACCCGATGGAAAGGCCATTGTGGCCCGCTCCGACGATGACGATGTCGTGTTCCTCCATGTCCCCTCCGTGCGAAGACGCTTCGCAGAGCAGTCGATCCCAGAGTGTTGTCGCAGGCCACCGGACGCAGCCGCCATGACCGACGTCAGGCTGTTAGAGCAAAAGCTCTAGATGGCAATGCGACGGCCCGTGTGCCGCGCTATGCAAGGGTGGTGGACACGCGGACGCGAATCGTCGACGCGGCGATTGCGCTCTTCAACCGGCACGGCGTCGCCGCAATCAGCACCAATCACGTGGCGGCAGCGCTCGAGATCAGCCCGGGGAACCTGTACTACCACTTCCGCAACAAGGACGAGATCGTGCGCGCGGCGTTCGATCGACTCGCGCAGGAGTCCGACGCCTCGTGGGACGGCATCGAGGGGCGCGCCGAAGACCTCGTTCGTTTGGTGGTCGACACGATCGCGCTCTACTCGCGATATCTGTTCCTCGCGCGGGAGCTCCCGGCGCTGCTCATTGCCGATCCGGCGCTGAGGCGGCGGTACCACAAGCTGCAGGCGCGACGGATCGAGCAGCTCGAGACGATCCTCGAAGCACTGGTCTCGCATGACGTGCTGCGACGTCCGCGGCACGGGACCCTGCGAACCCTGGCCGAGTCGTGCTGGATCCTCGCGATGTTCTGGCTCCCACACGTGGAGCTCGCCGGCGAGCGACCCGATCTCGCGCGCGGAGCGAACCTCGTGCTGCAGGTGCTCGAGCCGCATCTCCGCGACGGGGTGCACGAGGTCCTCTCGAAGGTGATCGCGCTCGCCGCGGATGAGCACGCCCTCCCGTCGCGTGTCAGCCCCGTGGGCACGCCCCGTTCGCGCAACAAGCCGATTCCGTCCCCGTGAGCGCGGTCCGGCCGGTAGGAAACGGCCGCTCCCAGATGGGCTCTGTCCTCATCGGGCAGAGTCGGGCGATGGGGTTGACCGAGAAGAAGTGCGTCGTGCCGTTGCCCAAGGGGACCCCGAAGCTCGCCGGTGCACCGCTCGATGAGTTGCCCGCGAGACGCCAGAGTGGAAGCGATGAGGTTCGTCCAAGCGCTCGCGGTGCTCGCCGAAGCAGAGACCACCACCTCGACTTCACGGTGCGCTACTCGAAGGTCCTCCCAGCGCCCGGCGGTGTAGGCGAGCTCGAATCGTCACGCGTGCATCGGCGGCACGTTCATCCCGCGGGTGTCGATCTCGACGCGCGTGTGGTGCACTTCCCTGAGATGCACCCGACGGCAGGGCGCGGTGGACGGAAGCTTCGGTACGCGAGGTCTTCGGGCCTCGCGCAGGCGGTCGTAGGTTCGTGGAGCTGGACAGCGCGGGCCGGATCCGGCCACTCGCTTGGCCAGATCCGGCCAGATGGCCGCTTGCGAGGCAAGAGTGAGGCAGTCGAACTGGACCTCGTGACCAACGACGGACTTTGTCGCCAGATGCCTGCGCCGCACGGTAGCCATGCCCGTTTGTAGATCGCAATCCGCTCGCGCCGCGATGACACGAGGGCGTCAACAGAGGTCGACAGAACGGTGGCTTGGTGGAAGGCTCGACCACGATGACCGAGCACGGCGACTCGCGTCGCATCGCTTCCGCTGGCGAGCTCGCGCTCGAGATCTTGGACGTCCTCCCCGAGGGCTGCCAGGTCATCGGGTTCGACTTTCGGTACCTCTACGTCAACGACCTCGGGGCGACGCAGATGCGTGTATCCAAGGAGGCACTCGTCGGCCGCCCCATCATGGAATGTCATCCGGGCATCCAGCAGACGCCGTTGTTGGCGAGTCTCCGACGTTGCATGGCGGAGCGAACACCCGACCGCCTCGAGCACGCCGCTGTGCACGGCGACGAAGAACGTCGGTACGAGGTCCGCATCATTCCCGTCCCGCGAGGCGTGTGCATGCTCTCGGTCGAGACCCCGGAGGAAAGGGTGGCTGCAGCCGCATCCGTCGGCGCGTTGGAGGAGCTGCGAAGGCATGCAGAGCGGTCGCGAGCGCTGTTCGAGGCGTCACGCGCGTTCGCCGAAGAGGTCGGCGATCCCGAGCGGCTGCTCGAGACCGTTGCGCGCACGTGCTCGAGCCTGGTGGGAACCTTCGCCGCCATCACACTGCTCAGCGACGGCGACGAGTGGATGCAGCAAGCGACGACGTCTCACCCGGATGCGGAGCTGGAGAACGCGTATCGCGCGATCGCGACTGCCTCGCCCGTGCGAATGGGCGAAGGTGTCGTGGGAAGGGTCTTGAGGGAGGACAGACCGCTGCTCCTCGCGAAGGTCGACCCGGAGTCGATCGTCGCGCAGGCACCGGAGGCCTACAAGGAGATGGCCCGCCGACTGGACGTCCACAGCTGGGTCGGGGTGGCGATGCACGCGCGCGGGCGCGTCACGGGCGCGATCTCGATGGCGCGCGATCGCCGAGGGAAGCCGTACTCCCACGCCGACGTCTCGTTCCTGCAGGACCTCGCGGATCGCGCGGCGCTGGCGCTCGACAACGCGCGGCTCCACGCGAGTCTCGAGCGCCGCGTCGAGCAGGCAACCATCCGGCTCGCGGACGCGAACAAGGAGCTCGAGGCCTTCAGCTACTCGGTTGCGCACGACCTGCGAGCACCGTTACGCGGGATCGACGGCTTCAGTCAGGCGCTCCTCGAAGACAACCTCGACCACCTCGACGAGCAGGGCAAGACCCACCTCCGGTACGTGCGCGAGTCGGCCCAACAGATGGGGCGGCTCATCGACGGCCTCCTGTTGCTCTCGCGCGTTTCCCGCGGCGAGCTCCGCCGCGACCGGGTCGATCTCTCTGCGCTCGCTCGGTCCACGCTGTCGCGGCTGGAACGCGCCGAGCCGGATCGAAGGGTGGAGTTGGTCGTGCAGAGCGACCTCGTGGTGGAGGCGGACGCAACGCTTTTGAGCATCGTGCTCGACAACCTCGTCGGCAATGCGTGGAAGTTCACGCGGAAGCAACCGCACGCACGAATCGAGCTCGGCGCGGTGCCGGGAGACGCGGGTCCATGCGTCTACTTCGTACGAGACAACGGCGTGGGGTTCGACATGGCGTACGCACACAAACTCTTCGGGGTGTTTCAGCGTCTCCACTCGGCCCATGAGTTCGACGGCACCGGGATCGGATTGGCGACGGTCGAACGAATCATCCGCCGACACGGCGGAAGGGTCTGGGCCGAGGCCGCCGTCGGCGAGGGCGCGGCATTCCAGTTCACTTTGGAAGGCGGCAGGTGAGTCGATGGATAGGGTGATTCTGCTCGTTGAAGACAGTCCGACCGACGAGGCGCTCACGCTCCGAGCCTTCCAACGAAGCAAAGTGCGGAACCCCGTGGTGGTGGTCCGCGATGGAGCCGAAGCGCTCGAGTACCTCTTCTCGACTGGCCACGGTGATTCGCGCGAGAGGCGCAGTCTCCCGGCCGTGGTGCTTCTGGACCTCAAGCTTCCGAAGGTCGATGGGCTCGAGGTACTGCAGCGCATCCGCGCCGATGAGAGGACGCGTCTGCTGCCCGTCGTCATCCTGACCTCCTCGAACGAGGAGCGAGACCGCCTCGAGAGCTATCGGTCGGGCGCGAACAGCTTCGTCCGCAAGCCCGTCGAATTCAGCGAGTTCGCCGACGCGGTTGGACAGCTCGGGCTCTACTGGGCCCTGTTGAACGAGGTGGCTCCTGCCCCGAACGGAGGGACCGCGTGAACGAGCTCCGCGTCTTGTTCGTGGAGGATCAGGAGCGCGACGTCGTGCTCCTCGTCCGCGAGCTCTCGCGCGGCGGTTACGCGCCGGTGTACGAGCGTGTCGAGTGCGCCGACTCGATGCGCGCTGCGCTCCTGCGAGGGACGTGGGACCTGCTCATCTCGGACTACTCCATGCCGCGCTTCAGTGCGCCCGCGGCCTTGGAGGTGCTCCAGGACAGCGGCCTCGACATCCCGTTCATCATCGTCTCCGGGACCGTCGACGAGGAGGTCGCGGTCGTGTCCATGCGTGCGGGCGCCCATGACTTCATGTCGAAGGATCGGCTGGACCGCCTGCTCCCGGCCATCGCCCGCGAGCGGCGAGAGGTCGCGGTGCGTCTGGAGCGGCGACGGGCACAAGAGCAGCTCGCCGCTGCGCAGGAGCGGCTTCACCATGCACAGAAGATGGAGGCGCTCGGACGACTCGCCAGCGGAATCGCGCACGACTTCAACAACCTCCTCTCCGCCATCCTCGGCTTCGCGGGGCTGGCGCTCGACAAGCTGCACGAGGACGATCCGATCACCGAAGACATCCGGGAGGTCTGCAGCGCGGGTGAGCGCGCTGCGGAGTTGACACGCCAGCTCCTCGTCTTCAGCCGCCAACAGACGCTGGAGCCGAAGGCGCTCTACCTCGACCAACTGATCGACGGCATCGACAAGATGCTCACCCGGTTGCTCGGGACGAACGTCCACTTCAACCGACCTTCGTCGAACGGCGTCGGCTTGGTGGAGGCCGACCCCGGGCAGCTGGAGCAGGTGGTGATGAACCTCGTCGTCAACGCGCGCGACGCCATGCCCGGTGGAGGCGTGGTCACGATCGAAACGAGGAACGTGCAGCTCGAAGAGGGCGGCGAATATCACGCCCCCGAGCTCGAGCCGGGGCCTTACGTGATGCTGGCGGTGTCGGATACGGGCACAGGCATGGACGAGGCGATCCGAGCCCGGATCTTCGAGCCGTTCTTCACGACCAAGCCGCAGGACAAGGGCACGGGCCTCGGGCTTTCGATCGTGTTCGGAATCGTGAGGCAGAGCCGGGGACACATCGCGGTCGAAAGCACGCTCGGTGCGGGAACCACCTTCCGGGTCTTCTTTCCGAGAATCGAGGGGGTGGTCGCGGAGCCGTGATCGACACCGCGACGAGGGGGCGATGGACCGTTCGCGCCGACGTTGAACGTGACGATCACGCGTTGAGTGCGCACGACCGACACGGTTCGTGTTGCCAGTCGAACATGTTCCCTAACGACAGTTTTGAGGTTTTTGGGGTACCCCACTCGGTGGCCGCTCTCCAGCCCCTTGCGTGGCCGCGGTCGGCTTCTTGGCCAGCGACGCATGGGTAGTCCGCGCCCAACGCTGAATGCAGCGGCCCGGCGCTTGCACACCGGTCCGCCACGTCGTGCAACTCGTAACGGAGGAGGGACCATGGATCAGGGAGAAGGGGACGTCGTCAACAGGCCGAGGGCTCGTGGATTTGCTGCGATGACGGCCGAACAACGACGAGCCTGTGGAAGTAAGGGCGGACGCACCGCGCACGAACGTGGAACGGCCAACCGGTTCGACTCCGAGTCGGCGAGCGCCGCGGGACGGATTCCGCACGAACGCGGAACGGCCTACCGCTGGACCAGTGAGCAGGCGCGCGATGCAGGCCGGATGAGCAAGGGCATCCCCCGTCAACGTCGTCGTCCCCCGCCGACCACCGCGAACTGAAGAGCGAAGCACCCCGCCCCGGCTCTCTGGCGGGAGGGCCGGGGCGTGGGAGCGCGGCCGGGCGGTCGCGGTGGCTCCACGCGACTCCATGCGATCGGGACGCGATCAACGATGGTCCACTGGCACGGTCCTTCCTTCGTGGGACCCAGAACGTAGAAACCGAAACACCCCTGGGAAGGAGCTTCACATGAAGGTCTCGGACTTGATGACCACGCCGGCCCGCACGTGCCGACTTTCGGACGATCTCGGCGTGCCCGCCCGTCTGATGTGGGAGTGCGACTGCGGGGCCGTGCCTGTCGTCGACGACGCGGGAAAGGCGGTCGGGATGGTCACCGATCGCGACATCGCGATGGCCTGCTATCTCCAGGGGAAGTCGCCGCAAACGGTCCTCGTCTCGAGCATCACCTCGCGTCCTCTCGTGTCGGTCCGGCCCGACGACGGGCTCGCGGCCGCCGAACAGGCGATGAGCGACGCGCAGGTGCGGCGTGTCCCTGTCATCGACGGAGGCGGCCAGCCGCTCGGCATCCTCTCGCTCAACGATCTCGCGCGCAACGTCCGCCCCCTCGCGAAAGACGAGCTCGGCCCCGTGCCGGTGGCCTCGACGCTCGCGGCGATCTGTGCGCCGCGTGTTCCGATGGCCGTCGCGCCCCCGAGATGAATGCGCGCCGTGGTGCTCACCCGCGGCCACCGTGGCACAATGCCTCATGTTTGGCCGCGCGGGTGAGGCCCCGACCATCCCCGCGCCGGGCAGCGGCCCAGGCGCGGTGCTCGTCGTCAGCGACGACGCGAAGCTCGTCCAACGTCTGCGGCAATCGTTGCGGGAACCGGCGTGGAGCGTCCAAGTCGCCCGCGGTCTGCCCCCGGCTGACGGATTGCTCGAGGCGCACGTGATCGTGTTCGACCCGCAGCGTGCCCGTCCGGAGGCGACCGTCGCGTTGGACATGCTCGCTCGGGGGCTGCTCCGACCGTCAGGTCGTCGCACTCGCGAGGGTCCTCAGTGATGCGGAGGACGAGAGTGCCGCAGTGACGTTTGGACTTGGATGCGTGGAGGCGAGCGCCGTCGGTGACGTGCTCGCGGACGCGACCAATCGCGTACCGTTTTCGGCGAAGGCCGCGAGTGCAGCCCGCACGTACTCGCGATCAACGCGAGCGAGGCTGAGGCTGGTCCGTACGCTCCGCGCCGATCCGAATCTGAGCTGACAATCATCAACCAGCGTGGCTTTCGCGGTGTCGATGGGCGCCTCGCCCTGCTCATCGCGCTACGTTACTGCTTGCGCACCGATTCGGGTCGCCGCCTCGGGCGCCCGAGCACACGGACGCGACACTCCCGGAGGGAGTCCCTTGCCGTCGCCACCCGCGCCCGACTTCCGCGTGCTCTTCGAGTCGGCTCCAGGGAAATACCTGGTGCTCACACCCGATCTGACCATCGTCGCGGTCAGCGACGCCTACTTGCGCGCGACCATGACCAAACGTGCGGCCATCGTCGGCCGGCCGTGTTTCGACGTCTTCCCCGACAACCCGGAAGATCCTGCCGCCACGGGCGTGGCAAACGTCCGAGCCTCGCTCCTGCGCGTGCTCCAGCACCGCGTCCCCGACACGATGGCCGTGCAGAAGTACGACATCCGGCGGCCGGATGCAGAGGGCGGCGGCTTCGAGGAGCGGTATTGGAGCCCGGTCAACTCACCGGTGTTCGATGCCAACGGGGAGGTCGTGAACATCCTCCACCGCGTGGAGGACGTCACCGAGTTCGTTCGGGTCGTCGAGGCGCGCTCGCGGGAGCTCCTCGTCACCGAAGAGCTCCGCGGCCAGGCCGCCGACCTCGAAGCCGAGATCTATCGGCACTCGCGTGAGCTCGAGCACGCAACGGACCACCTGCGCCTGGCCAACGCAGCGCTCGAGCGGGCGAACTTCGACCTCGAGGCGCAGAAGCGCGAGCTGGAGAGACAGGGCGAGGAGCTGAAGGCCCAGGGGCGCGAGCTCGAGCGAAAG
>Ga0208492_1000533_pt1 | contig 31427 bp, 31 predicted proteins | sample Subbioar_CSW14AB_FD_184820 | JGI IMG/M metagenome (GOLD analysis project Ga0208492, IMG submission 184820) | Serpentinite rock and fluid subsurface biosphere microbial communities from McLaughlin Reserve, California, USA - CR12Mar_CSW14AB (SPAdes) | ecosystem: Environmental > Terrestrial > Deep... | reverse complement strand
CCCCCGCCACGCCGGCCGCGCCGCCCGCGAGCTGCGACGCGCCGTCCGCGAGCTGCCTGCCGCCCGACGCGAGCTCGCCCGCGCCCGTGCCGAGCTCGGCGGCGCCGCCCGCGAGCTCCTCCGCGCCGTCCTGCGCGGCCCCCGCGCCGTCGGCCAGCTGCGCGGCGCCGTCGGCCGCCTCGCCGAGCTGCTCGCCGAGCGTCGTGTAGCCGATGAAGACGTTCTCGAGCGTCGCCTCCGACAGCATCCGGCCCATCGATGCGGTCGCGACCGACGCGATCTGGCTCGTGATGGCCTCGTCGACGATGCGCGCGTCGGGCGCCGTCACGACGTCGATCGTCGCCTGCTCGGGGGCCTCATCGGACCCCGACAGGTTCCGCCCGGCCGAGGTCGCGGCCGCCGAGAACTCCTCGGGGATGGTCACGACCGCCTGGTACGTGCCGTCGGCCAGGCCCTCGGCGGCGTCGTCTTCGTTGGACAGCACCCAGGTCAGATTGCCGTCGACGTCATCCGATCCCTCGACCAGGCCGGCCGCCAGCTGGCGGCCCAGCGGCGTGTACTGGTCCTGGACGGTCACGGGCTCGTCGAGGTTGACGATCGCGGCGGTCATGTTGTCGAGGCGCTCGGCCGGGTCGTACAGCGCGGCGACGAGCACGCCGCCCACGAGCGCCGGGAGCAGCAGCACGCCGAGCACCGTGAGCCACGAGACGGGCCGGGTGCTGCGGGCGCGCTCGACTCCGGCGAGGGTCAGGCTGCGGAGGCGGTTCATGCGGAGACCTCATTCGGGATGGTCGCGGGAGCGGGGGAGACGTCGACACGACGGACGCCGACCCAGCCGGCGTCGGACAGGAGCCGCTGCGCGGCGGACGGGTCGGATGCCGTCAGCACCACGGTGAGCGGATCCGGCGCGAGCGCGTGCCGCGCGTCGCGCAGCACGGCGGCGACCTGGTCGCGCGCCGCCGGCTCGAGGGCGTCGGCGCCGTCGATCACGACGATCGGGGCGCGCGCCGCGGCGCGCACCGCCCGGGCGGGCGCCTCGCCGGGCTCCGGGGCGGCGAGCAGGGCCAGGCCGACGTGGGCGCGCACCCAGGCGGCGCGGCCGGGGAGCAGGTGCCCGGCGACGCGGAGCAGGCCGCCGGTCGCCGGTGTGCGGCCGGCGATCGCGAGCCCCACGGCGCGGGCGCCGCGCGGATCCGCCGAGGCCAGCACCAGGGCGTCGCCCGGCTCGGCGCGCAGCGTCACGCCCGAGGCCAGGACGGGGCCGTCCTCCACCGCGACCTCCAGGTCGTCGGCGGCGATCGCGGCGGCTGATCCGGGCTCCGGCCAGTCCGCCAGCGCGCGCTCGCGCTCGACCGCCTCGCCCTCGATGTCGAAGTGCGGCAGCATCCGGTCGAGCCACCGGGGCATCCACCACGCCTTGTCGCCCAGCAGCGCCATGACCGCGGGCACGAGCGTCATCCGGACCACGAACGCGTCGACCGCGATCCCCACCGCGAGCGCGAGCGCGATGGGCTTGAGGTTCGCGTCGCCCTCGGGCACGAAGGCCGCGAACACCGCGAACATGATGATCGCCGCCGCGGTGACCACGCGCGCCGAGGCCGCGAACCCGCTGCGCACGGCCTCGACCGCGACCTCGCGCGAGCCGCCGAGCCGGCGCGCGGCGTGCACGAAGTCCTCGCGCATGCGCGAGACCAGGAACACCTCGTAGTCCATCGCGAGGCCGAACAGCACGCCCATCACCACGATCGGCATGAACGCGATGACCGGGCCCGTGCGCGTCACGTGCAGCAGGTCGGCGCCCCAGCCCCACGAGAACACGGCCGCGACCACGCCGAACGCCGCGAGGATCGACAGCAGGTAGCCGAGCGCGGCCTTGAGCGGCACCCAGACCGAGCGGAACACGATCATCAGCAGCACGAAGGACAGGCCGACGACGAAGATGCCGAACGGCACGAGCGCGGCGCCGAGCCGGTCGGAGATGTCGATCGACACCGCCGTCGTGCCCGTGACCTTGAGGTCGATGCCGTACTCGTCGAGCCATTCGTCGTGGTGCGCGCGCAGCTCCCGCACGAGCTCGCTCGTGGCCGGGTCGTCGGGCGCGGTCTCGGGCACGATCTGCACGATCCCGGTGTCGGCCGTCTCATTCGGGGTCGCGAGAGCGACCTCGCTCACGCCCTCGATCTGCTCGACCTCGGCGCGCAGGTCGTCCATCAGGCCGACCGGATCGGTGGACGTCACGATCGTGCCGGTCAGGATGAGCGGGCCGTTGAAGCCCGCGCCGAAGTGCTCCGACGTGAGGTCGTAGCCGATGCGCGCCTCGTTGTCCTCGGGCAGCACGCCGGCGTTCGGCAGCGCGAGGCCCAGGCTGCCGACCGGCAGGGCCATGAGCCCGAGACCCAGGACGACCGCGACCGTCGTGACCACGGGATGCCGCGTGACGCCGCGCACCCAGCGCGTGCTGAAGCCCTCCCGCGGCGCGCGGGCCGGCTCGGCCTTCTGCGCGCGGCGCGGGCGGCCCACCACGCGGTGCTTCACGAAGCCGAGCAGGGCGGGCGTGAGCGTGACGGCGATCAGCACGGCCACCGCGACCGCGACGGCCGCCGCGATGCCCATCGTGGTGAGGAACGGGATGTTCGCGAAGCCGAGACCGATCAGCGCGATCAGCACGGTCACGCCCGCGAACACGACGGCGGATCCGGCCGTTCCGGTCGCGCGGCCCGCGGACTCCTCGAGCTCCATGCCGTCGCGCGCCTGGTCCTGGTGCCGCGCCGCGATGAACAGCGCGTAGTCGATGCCGACCGCCAGCCCCAGCATGAGCGCGAGCATCGGGGTCGTGGCCGACACCGTCGCGAACTGCGTGGCCGCGACGATCCCGAGCAGCGAGACGCCGACGCCGATCAGCGCGACGCCGAGCGGCAGGCCCGCCATCACGAAGGACCGGAACGTCACGATCAGCACCAGGAGCGCGATCACCACGCCGACCGCCTCGGTCAGCGTGACGGTCGGCAGCTCCGTGGCGAACAGCTCGCCGCCGAGCGCGAGCTGCGAGCCCTCCGGCAGGTCGGGGCGGAGCGCGTCGACGACCTCCTGGAGCGACTCCTTGTCGTCGTCCGTGACATCCGTCATGGTGCCCTCGAACTGGAGCCGAACGATGGCCGCGGACTCGTCGTCCGACACCATGCCGGTGACCAGCTCGTCGTACGGCGAGGTGGCGCTGCTGACGCCGTCGACGTCCTCCAGCTCGGCGACCGCGTCCTCGATCGGCGTCCGGTAGGTCTCCTCCGTGACGTCGTCGCCCGGGGCCGCGACCACGATGAACTGCGCGCTCGTGCCCGACACCTGCGGGAACGTCCGGCTCAGCTGCTGCAGCCCCTCCTGCGCCTCCGTGCCCGGGATCGAGAACGCGTTGTCGAAGCCCCGATTGAGGCCGAGGGCTCCGCCGCCGACCGCGAGCAGGATGAGCAGCCAGCCCAGGAGCACCCGCCACGGGTGACGGAACGACCAGCGGCCGAGCGAGTAGAGCAGGGTGGACACAGGCGCCTCCGGATGAGGGGAATGACAGGGTTCGATACAACGCTGTATCCGATACAAGTGTGTATCGTAATCGCCTGCCCGTGCAAGCGGCTGGGGGTGCGGTGGGAGAATCGCAGGATGGAGACCCGGATGACCGAGACGAGCGAGGAGCGCGTGCCGACCCGCAGCCGCGAGAACACGCGCGCGCGGCTGCTCGACGCCGCCGCCCAGGTGTTCGCCGAGGTCGGGCTCGGCGAGGCCTCGGTCGAGGCCGTGTGCGAGCGCGCGGGCTTCACGCGCGGAGCCTTCTACTCGAACTTCGACTCGAAGGACGAGCTGTTCGTCGAGCTCGCCGGCCGGTTCGTGAGCCAGCAGGTCGAGGCCGTGCGCGAGCGCGTCGCCGCGCTCATCGAATGCGGCCCCGCCGCCGACGGCGCGCCCGACGACATGGTCGGCCTGGTCGAGGCGCTCGACGTGCCCGGCGACGTCCGCCTCGGCGTGCTGCTGATGAGCGAGATCCGCAACCGCGCCATGCGAGACGCCAAGACCGCCGAGGCCTACCTCGCGCAGGATGCGCGGATGCTGCGCGAGGTGTCGCAGCTCCTCGAGGACATCGCCCAGGCCAAGGGGCTGCGCCTCACGCTCCCCGCGGAGGAGGCGGCCCGCATCGTTCTCACCGCGTGGGAGGGCGTCTCGGCCCGCGCGATCATCGCCGGCATCCCCGAGCCCGAGCTGCTCGAGGTCCGCGCCCGCGAGATGGCGCGGATCGGGCATCTGATCATCGACGACCAGCCCGGTCGCTGAGCGAAGCGGAGGCGCAGCGGCTTACGCGCCCCCGCGCTCCAGCACCGCGTGGCAGCGGCGGATGCGGTCGAGCCACCAGGCGCGGCGGTCGTCCGCCGCCGCGTGGCGGTCGAGCAGCGCCGCGTCGGGGGTGAGCCGCCCCACGGGGATCACGCCGCCGCGGGGGGCCAGCGGCTCGGTCACGACGTCCGCCGCGAGCAGCGACGCGGTGCCGAGGCCGCAGTCGAACTGGAGCGACGGCAGCGCCGCCGCCAGCGCCGCGCCCTGCGACAGGCCGATCGACGTGTCGAGCGCGCTCGACACGATGGCCGGAAGTCCCGCCTCGGCGACGATCTCCAGCGCGCGGCGCACGCCCCCGAGCGGCTGGGCCTTCACGACCAGCAGGTCGGCCGCTCCCGCGCGCGCCACGGCGAGCGGATCCGCGGCCTTGCGCACCGACTCGTCCGCCGCGATCGGGATGTCCCAGTCGTGCAGGCGCGCGCGGATCTCCGCGAGCTCCTCGACCGTCGCGCACGGCTGCTCGGCGTATTCCAGGTCGAACTCCGCCAGCTCGTGCAGCGCGTGCTCCGCCTCGTCGACATTCCAGCCGCCGTTCGCGTCGACCCGGATGCGCCCCTCGGGCCCCATCGCCGCGCGCACCGCCCGCACCCGGGCGACGTCGTCCGCGCGGGTCTGACCGCGCTCGGCGACCTTGACCTTGGCGGTGCGGCAGCCGTCGAAGCGCGCCAGCACCTCGGCGAGGCGATCGGCCGGCACCGCCGGGACCGTGGCGTTCACCGCGATCTCCGCGCGGTGGGGCTGCGGCTGCGGATGCCAGGCGAAGTCCAGGGCCGCCGCGAGCCATGTCGCGGCCTCGGCGTCGTCGTACTCGAGGAAAGGGGAGAACTCCGCCCATCCCTCCGGCCCCTCGATCAGAGCGGCCTCGCGGTGATCCACTCCGCGGAACCGCGTCGCGAGCGGCAGTGACACCACGCGTGCGGTGCCGAGGATGTCGTCGAGCGGGGGGAGTGGCGTCATAGACTCATCCTGCCTTTCCTGATGCCCGGACGCAGTGCTCGCCCATCCGGAATCCGCGCATCCGGAGCCCGCCCCGTCCGGGCGCCTCTAGTCTGGCGGCATGCCAGCCATCGACATCCCCGTGCGCCTCGGCGTGCAGCTCCAGCCCCAGCACCACGCGTCCTACGGCGCCGTCCGCGATGCGGTCACCCGGCTCGAGGACATGGGCGTGGACGTCCTGTTCAACTGGGATCACTTCTATCCGCTGAGCGGCGACCCGGACGGCACGCACTTCGAGTCGTGGACCATGCTCGCGGCCTGGGCCGAGCAGACCGAGCGCGTCGAGTTCGGGGCCCTGGTGAACTGCAACTCCTACCGCAACCCCGACCTGCAGGCGGACATGGCCCGCACGGTCGACCACATCTCGAAGAAGGGCGGCGACACGGGCCGGTTCATCTTCGGCACCGGATCCGGATGGTTCGAGCGCGACTACGTCGAGTACGGGTACGAGTTCGGCACGGCCGGATCTCGCCTCGACGACCTCGCCGAGGCGCTGCCCCGCATCGAGGCCCGGTGGGAGGCGCTCAACCCCGCGCCGACTCGGAAGATCCCGGTGCTGATCGGCGGCAAGGGCGAGCAGAAGACGCTGCGCCTGGTCGCCCGTCACGCCGACATCTGGCACAGCTTCGTCGACCCCGCGGAGATGCCGCACAAGCTCGACGTGCTCGCGCGCTGGGCCGACAAGGAGGGCCGAGACCTGTCGGGGCTCGTCCTGTCGAACGAGCTCGGCCACCGCGACGACCGCGCCGACGCGCTGTTCGACGCCGGCGTGCGGCTGTTCACGCTCGGCATCTCGGGCGACCGGCTCGACTACGACCGCGTGCAGCACTGGCTCACGTGGCGCGACGAGCGCAACGGCTCGGCCGGCACGGTGGTCGACGCCTGATCCGACGCTGCCGGGGAAGGGCCGCCGGGCCGCCGGCCGACCGCGGGAATAGGCTGGACGGGTGAGCGACACCCCGAATCCGACGCCCGTGGTCTCCGAGCTGTTCGACGCGGCCGAGTGGGATCCCGCGCCCGGGTCCGAGGGATTCCGGGACATCACGGCGCACATCTCGAAGGACGGCCGGATCGCGCGCATCGCGTTCGACCGGCCGGAGGTGCGCAACGCGTTCCGCCCCGCCACGGTCGACGAGCTGTACCGTGCGCTCGACGCGGCGCGCCAGGACCCGCGGATCGGCGTCGTGCTGCTGACGGGCAACGGCCCGAGCCCGAAGGACGGCGGCTGGGCGTTCTGCTCGGGCGGCGACCAGCGCATCCGCGGCCGGGATGGCTACAAGTACAGCGAGGACGAGACCTCGGTCACCGACGCGGCGCGCGCGGGCCGCCTGCACATCCTCGAGGTGCAGCGCCTCATTCGGTTCATGCCCAAGGTCGTCATCGCGGTCGTGCCGGGATGGGCCGCGGGCGGCGGCCACTCGCTGCACGTCGTGTGCGACCTCACGATCGCCTCGGCCGAGCACGGCCGGTTCAAGCAGACCGACGCGGACGTGGGGTCGTTCGACGCCGGGTACGGCTCGGCCTACTTCGCGCGGCAGATCGGCCAGAAGCTCGCGCGCGAGGTGTTCTTCCTCGCCGAGGCGCATTCCGCGCAGCGCATGTACGAGATGGGCGCCGTGAACCGCGTCGTGCCGCACGCCGAGCTCGAGCGCGAGGCGCTGAGCATGGCCCGCACGATCCTGACCAAGTCGCCCACCGCGATCCGGATGCTGAAGTTCGCGTTCAATGCGGTGGACGACGGGCTCCCGGGCCTGCAGGTGTTCGCGGGCGAGACCACGCGCCTCGCGTACGGCACGGACGAGGCGGTCGAGGGGCGCGACGCGTTCCTCGAGAAGCGCGACCCCGACTGGTCGGCCTACCCCTGGCACTACTGAGCGCGGGGCCCGGCCGGACATGAGGCTCGAGCGGCTCGACTCGGACGACCCGCGTGACGTGCTGCGGGCGCTGCGCGCGGCGCTCGGCGCGGGCCCGGCCGTCGCGCTCGGCGCGGGGGAGCGCGAGCTGCCGGATGAGGTGCCGGCCGGCACGGCGGTCGTGGTGACGACGTCCGGCTCGAGCGGGGTGCCGAAGAGCGTGATGCTGTCGCGCTCGGCGCTGACCTCGAGCGCGCTGGCGACCGCCGCGCGGATCGGTGCGGGGCAGTGGCTGCTGCCGCTCGCGGGCGGCTACATCGCGGGCGTGCAGGTGCTGGTGCGCTCGCTCGTGCAGGGCACGGAGCCCGCCATCCTGTCGGGGCGCTTCTCGGCGGCCGCCTTCGCGCATGTCGTCTCGGGCATGCATTCGTCGCGCGGGGGAGAGCGCGTGCCGACCTACACCTCGCTGGTGCCGGCGCAGCTGCAGACGCTGGTCGACGCCGCGGACGAGGACCCGGGCGTGCGTCGCGCGCTCGCGTCGTTCGAGACGATCCTGGTGGGCGGCCAGGCGCTGCCGCAGCCGCTGCGCGAGCGCGCCGAGGCGCACGGCGCGCGCATCGTGCGCACGTACGGCTCGAGCGAGACCGCGGGCGGATGCGTGTACGACGGCGTGCCGCTGGACGGCGTGCGCGTGGTGGCCGTCGACGGTGAGCTGCGGGTCGCAGGGCCCACCCTCGCGGACGGCTACCTGGGCGATCCGGGCCTGACGGAGCGGGTGTTCGTGCGCGACGCCGACGGCGTCCGCTGGTACCGCACGGGCGACGCGGGCGTCGTGGAGGACGGTGTCGTGCGCGTGACCGGGCGGATCGACAACGTGATCGTCTCGGGCGGCGTGAACGTGTCGCTCGACCGGGTCGAGCGCGTCGTGCGCGAGCTGCCGCCCCTGCCCGGCGCGTTCACGCTCGCGGACGCCGTGGTGGTCGGCGCGTCGGACGAGCGCTGGGGCGAGACGCCCGTGCTCGTCGCGCGCCGGGCCGACGTGGGGTCTCCCGACGCCGCGCTCAGCGCGGCCAGGGCCGCGGTCGGCGCGCAGGTCGGCAAGCCCGCGCGGCCGTCGCGCATCCTGCTCGTGGATGCGCTGCCGCGCCTGGCCTCGGGCAAGCCCGACCGCGTCGCCCTCCGCCGCCTGGCGGCGGCCGGCTGACTCCGACACAACGCAGGACCTCCGCCGCCGAACGGCGTGTCGCAGCCGGCAGACCGTCCCGACACGCCCGGGATCGCGCAGAGGTCCTGCGTTGTGTCGGGGAAAGGGCGGGCGGTCACTCGCCCGACAGCAGACCCTGGCGCTGGGCGCCCGCGAGCATGGTGCGGAGCATGCGGCGCAGCTCGCGTCGGTCGCCCGCACTGAGGTCGCCCGCCAGCACGGTCTCGAGCCCGTCGACGCGCGGGCGCAGCTCCGCCACGCGGGCGCGGCCCTCGTCGGTCAGCTGCAGCACGTTGCGGCGGCGGTCGTCCGGGTCCTGCGCGCGCTCGATCAGGCCGCGGCGGGTCATCCGGGCGACGAGATCCGCGATGGTCGAGCGGTCGAGGTCGAGCTCGGCGCCGAGCGACGCCTGGCTCGATCCGGGCAGTCGCTCGAGCACCGTCAGCACCGCGTACTGCACGCTCGTGATGTCGCGCGACACGTCGCGCTGCCACGCGGCGAGGTGCAGCTGCTGCGCGCGGCGCAGCAGGTGACCCAGATGGCGCAGCGGCTCCGGTTCGTCGTCGAGGGGGACGTCCACTCGATCATCCTGCCCCAGCCGGGGCCTCACGGCCGTCAGGACGCGGGCACCGGCTCGGCGGCGGGCAGCAGGATGCCCTCGAAGAACGCCGCCAGCTCGTCGTGCGCGTCGAGCGGCAGCACGTGCGCGACGAACTGGTCGGGACGCACGACGACCAGCGCGCCCGAGGCGCGGTCGACGCCGCGGTCGCGGTAGACGTCGATCCCGGCGGTCACGGCCGAGCCGACCGGCGCGGCGGTGAACGCCTTCTCATAGTCGACGAGACCGAGCCGGCCGGTGTGCGGGCGCAGGATGTCCGGGAGCCCGGCGAAGTCGATGTCGTACAGGTGCGCCTGCAGGACGCCGCGCACGTCGAAGACCGCGTCGACGTCGTCGCCGTCGCGGCGGGTCCGCACGACCGGGGAGGCCGGATCCGTCTCGAGCCAGTCGCACAGCGCACGCAGGCGGGTCTCGTCGGCGTCGGCGAACGCGTACAGCCGCCAGCGGCCGTCGGCCTCGTGGGCGTGGCCGAGCTCCATCAGGCGCCCGTCGCCGACCCGCACGACTGGCGCGGAATGGAAGCGCGTGCCGATCTCGAACCCCGACGCGAGGTGCTGGTGCTCGTCCGTGCCGGTGAGGGTCGACGCGGTGTACCGGGCCGCGACCCCCGCGGTGTAGCGGCCCTGCCGCATCCAGTACCGCGCGAGCTCCTCGGGGGAGACACCGCCCCGTTCGGGGTGCGCCGGATCCTTCGCGGGCTGCGCCAGCATGGCCGACCACTCCCGGTCGAAGTCGATCAGCTCCTGCGCGATCGGGCGGCGCTCGGCGTCGTACGTCTCGAGCAGCGTCGCGGGCGCGCGCCCCTCGAGCACGGCCGCAAGTTTCCAGCCGAGGTTGTAGGCGTCCTGCATCGACACGTTCATGCCCTGGCCCGCCTTGGCGCTGTGGGTGTGGCACGCGTCGCCCGCGATGAAGACGCGCGGGGCCCGGCCGCGCCCGGCGGCGTCGTCGAAGCCGTCCGCGATGCGCTGCGCGACCTCGTACACCGAGAACCACACGGTCTCGCGCACGTCGAGCGTGTACGGGTGAAGCACGCCGTTCGCGACCTCGACGAGCTCCTCGGCGGACATCGCGCGCACGCGCTCGCGGCTCTCCTCGGTGACCGTCCGGAGGTCGACGTACAGACGCGCGAGCCGCCCGCCCTCGCGCGGGATGATCAGGATCGAGCCCTTGCCGGCCGACTGGATCATGGTCTTGAACCGCAGGTCGGGGAAGTCCGTGTCGGCGAGGACGTCCATGACGCCCCACGCGTGGTTCGCGGCGTCGCCCGAGAGCGAGCGGCCGATCGCCTTGCGCACGGCGCTGCGCGCCCCGTCGGCCCCGACGACGTACCTCGCCCGGATGGTCCGCGTGCGGCCGGTCGGGCCCTGGCCGTCCACGTGCGCGAGCGTGACCCGCACGGGGCGATCGCCGGCGTCGTCGACCTCGAGGGCCTCGAACGCCCAGCCGTAGTCCGGCTCCAGGCGCGACGGCTGCGCCTTCATCGCGTCGAGCAGGTAGTCGTGCACGCGCGCCTGGTTCATGATCACGTGCGGCATCTCGCTCAGGCCGTCCTCGACGTCCTGCACGCGGCTGGTCCGCACGATCCGGCTGCGGTCGTCCGGATCCGGCTGCCACATGATCGTCTCGTTGACCCAGTACGACTCCTCGAGCAGCCGGCGGGCCACGCCGAACGCCTGGAGCATCTCGACCGAGCGGCACGCGACGCCGTCGGCCTGGCCCCGCAGCAGCCGGCCCGTGCGGCGCTCCACGATGCACGTCCGGATGCCGGGAAAGCGCGCCAGCTGGGCCGCCAGGACGAGGCCGGCGGGACCGGTGCCGACGATCAGGACGTCGACCTCGTCGGGCAGGCCGGGGGTCCAGTGCGCCGGCGCGGCCGGGGCGATCGTCGGGTCGCCCCCGTGGTACCCGTCCTGGAAGAACTGCATCGGGGCTCCTTCGGTCCTGTGCGCGCGGCGCCGCGCGGTGGTCCGAGCATATAGTCAGTACCCCAACGATCGCAAGACCGGAGGGCGCGGCGTCCGCCGTAGGATCGTGCATCGTGGCGAACAAGAAGACCCGTGGAGTCAGCGGCAACCCGGCCAAGCGCGCGCGTGTGCACACGCCGACCCCGGCGCGGCGCCCCGTCACGGTCGGGGACTGGATCGGCGCCGCGCGCCTGCGCACGCTGCCGCTCGCCGTGTCGCCCGTCGTGATCGGCACGGGCGCCGCGATCCTGGTCGGAGACGTCTTCCACTGGGTGATCGCGCTCGCGTGCCTCGTCGTCGCGGTGTCGCTGCAGATCGGCGTCAACTTCGCGAACGACTACAGCGACGGCATCCGCGGCGCCGACGCGCACCGCGTGGGGCCGGCGCGGCTCACCGCCTCCGGGCGTGTGAAGCCGCGCAGCGTGCTGATCGCGGCCTTCGTGTTCTTCGGCATCGCGGCGATCGCGGGCCTGGCGATCACGATCCGGACGCAGCAGTGGTGGTTCCTCGCGGTGGGCGCGGCGTGCATCGTCGCCGCGTGGTTCTACACGGGCGGCCGGCGGCCGTACGGATACAACGCGCTCGGCGAGGTGTTCGTGTTCGTCTTCTTCGGCCTGGTCGCCACGCTCGGCACCACGTGGGTGCAGGCGCAGGCCCTGCCGCAGGAGGCGTGGTTCGGCGCGATCGGCGCCGGCCTGCTCGCCTGCGCCGTGCTGCTCGCGAACAACCTGCGCGACATCGAGCAGGACGCGCGCGTCGGCAAGCGCACGCTCAGCGTGCTGATCGGCCGGCGCTGGACGCAGGTGCTGTACACCGCGTTCGTCCTGCTGGCCTTCGCGACGTCGTGGTACCTGGCGTTCTTCTATCCCGTCGCCTGGCTCGCCTCGCTCGCGCTGCTGGCGGCGGGTCCGGCCATCCTGATCGTCTGGACCTACCGCACGCCGCGCGAGCTGATCACGGCCCTCGCCCTGACCTCGCTCACGTCGCTCGGCTACGCCGGCTTCCTGTTCTGGGCGTTCGTGGGCTGACCTCGTCCGGCTCGAGTGCACACCAGATTTCGTGTGTGTTCGCGTGCCGAATCCACACGAAATCTGGTGTGCACTCGCGGCGGCGGGTCAGCGGTCGTCGCGGAGGGCGCGCTCGTTGGCGGCGTCCTCGAGCTCGTCCTCGAGCTGGCGCTCGGTCTTGGGGCGGTCCGCGGCGGCGCGGCGGGCGGCGAGAGACTCCGAGACGTCGGAGAGCGGGCGCCGGAGGAACAGCACCGAGATGCTCAGCCCGATGAGGGCCGCGAAGATCGCCGCGAGCCACCACAGGCCCTGGAACGCCGGCAGCAGCATCATGAGACCGAAGGGCACGAGGAACGCCGCGAGACGCAGCACCGAGTAGAGCAGGAGCGACAGGCCGGCGGACTTCTTCACCCCTCGAGTCTAGGAGCGGCGCCTGTGCGCCCGCCGGGCCGAGGGGACGCCCAGCCGGCGAGCCTAGGATGAGAAGGTGACACGCCTCTTGATCGTCCTCGGCATCGCGGCCGTGGTGTTCTGGGTCTTCAGCATCGTCGACTGCGCGGTGCAGCCGGCCGGCCGCCACCGCGGCGTCTCGAAGGGCGCCTGGATCGCGATCGTCGTGCTGATCCCGGTGCTCGGCGGCGTGCTCTGGTTCGCGCTGGGCCGCACCCGCCGGCAGGGGGCCGGTCGCGTCGTCGCCCCCGACGACGACCCGAACTTCCGCGGCACGCTGCGCGGCGTCTCGGCGCAGGACGAGCGCATCCGCCTCCTGGAGGAGGAGCTGGCGCGCCTCGACGCCGAGACGGATCCGCGCGCGCCGAAGCCCGACGACGCGAAGGCGGGCGACGTGAAGCCCGGGGGCGCGAAGCCCGACGGCGACGGCGACGCGGACGGCGGGTCGCCGACCGATCCGGATGAGCCCGGCCCGGACGACGCGCCGCGCCGGACCCGCTGACGTGACGCCGGACGACCCCCGCGTGCTGCGGTCGCCCGCCGGCGACGCCGCGGCCGCGCTGCTGGACGAGCTCGTCGCGCGCGGCGTGCGGCACGCGGTCGTGAGCCCGGGTTCACGTTCCCAGGCCCTCGCGCTTGCCGCGGCCGCGCTCGAGCGGTCGGGCCGGATCCGCCTGCACGTGCGGATCGACGAGCGCGTCGCGGGGTTCACGGCGCTCGGCATCGGCCGCGAGACCGGCGCGCCCGCGGCCGTGATCTGCACGTCCGGCACCGCGGTCGCGAACCTGCTGCCCGCCGCGCTCGAGGCGCACCACGCGGGCGTGCCGCTGCTGCTGCTCACGGCCGACCGGCCGCCCGAGCTGCGCGGCGTCGGCGCCAACCAGACGACGGTCCAGCCGGGCATCTTCGGCGGCGCGACGCGGTTCGCGGCCGACGCCGACGTGCCCCAGGGCGACCCGGGAGAGGACGAGGCCGTGCGTGCGCTCGCGCGCGACGCCTACGACGCCGCCACGGGGCCGGTCCCGGGTCCCGTGCACCTGAACCTGCCGTACCGGGAGCCCCTCGCCGGTTCGCTGCCGGAGTGGTTCGCGGCCGGGGAGACCCGCGCGGCCTCCGGTGCGCCGCCGGCTCTTGCGCCCGAGCCCGTCGCGCTGGCCCGCGGCCCGCGCACCGTGGTCGTCGCCGGTGCCGACGCCGGTCCGCGCGCGGAGGAGATCGCGCACGCCGGCGGATGGCCGTTGATCGCCGAGATCGTGAGCGGATCCCGCTTCGGGCGCCAGATCGTGCACGGCTACCGCGCCCTGCTCCGCGACCCCGAGCTCGGCGGACGCATCGAGCGCGCGGTCGTGCTGGGCCACCCGACCCTCTCGCGCGAGGTGACCGCCCTGCTGTCGCGCCCCGACGTCGAGGTCGTCGCGGTGCGCGGCACGGGCGAGGCGCTGGACCTGAACCACCGCACGACGGCCGCCGACGCCGTCGCGGTCGCGCCGGGCGAGCCCGACCGGGAGTGGCTGGGCGCCTGGATGCGGGCGTCGGCCGCGGCCGTCGTCGACCTGGACGCGCCGGCCCCCGATCTCGCGGGCCTCACGTCCACGGACCCCCGCAAGCGCTCGCACGCGGTCGAGGCCGAGCTCGCGGCCGTCCGGCGGCCGCTCGACCGCGAGCAGCTCGTCGCGGCGGTGTGGGCGGCGACCTGGCCGCACGACCGGCTGATGTTCGGCTCCTCGCGCCTCGTCCGGGTCGCCGACGCGGTGCTGCCGGGCAAGCGCGTGCCCGTGCACGCCAACCGCGGGCTCGCGGGCATCGACGGCACGATCGCCACGGGACTGGGCATCGCCCTCGCCAGCCAGGCCGACGGGCGCCCGGGCGTCACGCGCGTGCTGCTGGGCGACCTGACGCTGCTGCACGACGTGGGGGCGCTGCTGCTTCCGGAGAGCGAGACCGAGGGCGAGGGCGGGCCGCGCATCCAGCTCGTGGTCGGCAACGACGGCGGCGGCACGATCTTCGACGGCCTCGAGGTGGCCCGGGTCGCGAGCCCCGACGACATGGCGCGCGTGCAGTACACGCCCCAGGCGGCGAGCCTCGCCGACCTCGCGCGCGCCTACGGCTGGGAGCACACGCGGGTCGCGACGCGATCCGCGCTCGACCAGGCGCTCATCGCGCCGGGCGCGCGCCGCATCATCGAGGTGCCGCTCGACCGCTGACCCGGCGGCCTGACACACGCTCCCGCGCCGGGACACGCGGCCGATCCGTCCTCGTCAGCGGGCGCCGCCGGATGCTTGAATGTCCCGCATGACGGCGAAGAGTCAGGTGCAGTGGACCGAGGACGCGCTGACCGCGCTCCGCGTGGGCAAGGGCTTCCGGCTCGACGACGTCGACCCGGAGTCGACCCCCGGCTACGCGGGCGACAAGGCCGCGAGCAAGGCCGACCTCGCGGCGGGCCTCGCCGAGCTCGCGGAGTACCAGGAGCGGCTGTTCGCCGCGAGCCGCGGGGGCACGTCCAAGGACTCGGTGCTGCTCGTGCTGCAGGCCATGGACTCCGCCGGCAAGGGCGGGATCATCCGGCACGTCGTGGGCGGCGTCGACCCGCAGGGCATCGAGCTGGCGGCGTTCAAGGCGCCCACCGAGGAGGAGCTCGCGCACGACTTCCTGTGGCGCATCGAGAAGCGCGTGCCGCGGCCCGGCATGATCGGCGTGTTCGACCGCTCGCACTACGAGGACGTGCTCATCGGCCGCGTGCGGGGCCTCGCCGAGCCGCAGGAGATCGAGCGCCGCTACGGCGCGATCGTCGACTTCGAGCGGCGCCTGGCGGAGTCCGGCACCCGCATCATCAAGGTCATGCTGCACATCTCGCACGCCGAGCAGGGCGCGCGGCTGATGGAGCGCCTCGAGCGCCCCGACAAGCACTGGAAGTACAATCCCGGCGACGTGGACGAGCGCGCGCGGTGGCCCGAGTACATGGCGGCCTACCAGACCGCCCTGTCGCGCACGTCCACCGACGAGGCGCCGTGGTTCGTGGTGCCGGCGAACCGCAAGTGGTACGCGCGGCTCGCGGTGCAGGCGCTGCTGCTCGAGGTGCTCGAGTCCATCGACCCGCAGTGGCCCGTCGCCGACTTCGACGTCGCCCTCGAGAAGGAGCGCCTGCGGGCGACCCTCTGACGCCGCGCCGGTGGCGCCCCGGCGCTCGACGACGCGAGACCGCAACCCCGCGCCGAGACGGCAGTGGACCACTGCTGTCCGAGCGCGGGATCGCGGTCTCGTCGAAGCGGCGTCGTCAGACGCGCGCGGCGCGGCTCACCTCGCGCGCGGCGGCGAGCGCCTGGTCGAGGTCGGCCAGCAGGTCCTCGACGTTCTCGAGGCCGACCGACAGGCGCACCAGGCCGGGCGTGACGCCCGCGCTGAGCTGCTGCTCGGGCGTGAGCTGCGAGTGCGTGGTCGAGGCGGGGTGGATGACCAGCGAGCGCACGTCGCCGATGTTGGCGAGGTGGCTGAACAGCTTCAGCGAGTCCACGAACGTGCGGCCGGCGTCCACGCCGCCCTTGAGCTCGAACGACAGCACCGCGCCGACGCCCTTGGGGGCGTACGCGTTGGCGGCCGAGTACCAGGGCGAGGTCGGCAGACCCGAGTAGTTGACGGTCGCGACATCCGCGTGGTTCTCGAGCCACTCGGCCACGAGCTGCGCGTTGTGCACGTGGCGCTCGACGCGCAGCGACAGGGTCTCGATGCCCTGGATGAGCTGCCACGCGCTCTGCGGCGAGATCGAGGCGCCGAGGTCGCGCAGCAGCTGCACGCGCGCCTTGATGATGTACGCGAGCTCGTCGCCCACCGCCTCGGTGTAGACGGCGCCGTGGTACGAGGGGTCCGGCGTGGTCAGGCCGGGGAAGCGGTCCCCGTGCTGCGACCACGGGAACGTGCCGCCGTCGACGATCACGCCGCCGATCACGGTGCCGTGCCCGCCGAGGAACTTGGTCGCCGAGTGCACCACGATGTCGGCGCCGTGCTCGAACGGGCGGATCAGGTACGGCGTCGCGATCGTGTTGTCGACGATGAGCGGCACGCCGGCCTCGTGCGCGGTGTTCGCGACGGCGCGGATGTCGAGCACGTTGATCTGCGGGTTGCCGATCGTCTCGGCGAAGAACAGCTTGGTGTTCGGGCGGACGGCGGCGCGCCACGCGGCGGGGTCGTCCTGGTGCTCGACGAAGGTCACGTCGATCCCGAGCTTCGCGAGCGTGTACTTGAAGAGGTTGTACGTGCCGCCGTAGATCGAGCTGGACGAGACGATGTGGTCGCCGGACTGCGCGATGTTCAGCACCGCGAACGTCGCGGCCGCCTGGCCGCTCGCGAGCAGCAGCGCGCCCGTGCCGCCCTCGAGGGCCGCGAGCCGCTGCTCGACGACCTCCTGGGTCGGGTTCTGGATGCGCGTGTAGATGTTGCCGGTCTCGGCGAGCGCGAACAGGTTCTTGGCGTGGTCCGAGTCGCGGAAGACGTACGACGTGGTCTGGTAGATCGGCGTCGCGCGCGCGCCCGTGACCGGATCCGGCGCCGCACCGGCGTGGATCTGCAGGGTCTCGAAGCGCAGCTGCGCCTGCGGGGCATCGGTCATGACGGACCTCCGGGGATCGGGACGAAGTCTGGCGGCCGAGAGAAGGGCCTGATGAGACGTTACGTCGGCCTCCCTGGACGGGCAATGGACGGGAAACGCGGCGTCACATTCTCCGGCCGGTACGGTTGATGTCATGGCGAACAGCGGGGCAGGCGCGGGTCGGCGGGCGGTCGTGACGGGCGCGAGCTCCGGGATCGGGCAGGCGACGGCGCGCGCCCTGCGCGCATCCGGATGGGACGTCGTCGGCGTCGCCCGCCGCGCGGACCGGCTCGAGGCCCTCGCAGCCGAGACGGGGGCCGGCGTGTTCGCGGCCGACCTCACCTCGCAGGCCGACGTCGACGCGCTCGCGGCGCACCTGCGCGCGACCGGCGGGGTCCACGCTCTCGTGCACGTCGCGGGCGGCGCGCGCGGCACCGATCGCGTGGAGGATGGCGACCCCGACGACTGGACGTGGATGTACGAGGTCAACGTGCTCTCGGCGCAGCGCCTCGTGAAGGCGCTGCTGCCGCAGCTGCGCGACGCGGTCCGCGCCGGATCGGGCCACGCCGACACGCTGTTCGTCACGTCGACCGCCGCCCAGACCGCGTACCCGGGCGGCGCGGGCTACAACGCGGCCAAGGCCGGCGAGGCCATGCTCGTGAACGCGCTCCGGCTCGAGCTGAACGGCGAGCCGATCCGCGTGATCGAGATCGCGCCCGGCATGGTGCACACCGAGGAGTTCAGCCTCAACCGGCTGGGCAGCCAGGACGCGGCGGCCGGCGTCTACGAGGGCGTCGAGGCGCCGCTCGTGGCCGAGGACGTCGCCGACGTGATCGCGTACGCGCTGAACGCGCCGGGCCACGTCAACCTCGACCTGGTCACGATGCGCCCCGTCGCGCAGTCTGCGCAGCACCTGCTCGCGCGCGGCCCGCTGAAGCCGCGCGACTGATCCACCCCCCCTTCCCGTGTCTCACTTCGGCGCGGAATCCGGGTCGGATTCCGCGCCGAAGTGAGACATCCGAAAAACACGAAAGGACCCCGCGTGGGAGACACCGACATCCGCGAGCGGCTCACCTGGGACGGCTTCGGCGAGGCGACGCGCGACCTGGCGCGGCGCATCCTCGACGACGGCTTCGAGCCCGAGGTGGTCGTCGCGATCGCGCGGGGCGGCCTGCTGCCCGCGGGCGCCATCGCCTACGGCCTGGGCGCCAAGAACTGCGGCGCGCTGAACGTCGAGTTCTACACGGGCATCGGCACGGTGCTGGACGCCCCCGAGGTGCTGCCGCCCGAGCTCGACATGGCCTACCTCGACGGGCGCCGCGTGCTGCTGGTCGACGACGTCGCCGACTCGGGCCGGACGCTCGCGCTCGCGGTCGACCTGCTGAAGTCGCAGGGCGCGGATGTCCGTTCCGTCACGATCTACACGAAGCCGTCCACGATCATCACGCCGGACTACGCCTGGAAGGCCACGGACCTGTGGATCGACTTCCCGTGGTCGGCGAAGGGCACCGTGCGCGAGGAGGACGCCGGGCTCGAGGCGTCGGCCTGAGCGTGCCGGAGGCCGTCATGCCGATGACGCTCCCCGAGCTGGCCGACGCCGGGCTCATGGACCGCGGCTGGGCCGAGGCGCTCGCGCCCGTCGCGGGCGACATCGCCGCGCTCGGCGAGCGCCTGCGCCACGAGGTGGCGGAGGGCCGCGGGTACCTGCCCGCGGGCGAGAGGGTGCTGCGCGCGTTCCAGCGCCCGCTCGCGGACGTCCGCGTGCTGATCGTCGGACAGGATCCGTACCCGACCCCCGGGCATCCGATCGGCCTGTCGTTCGCGGTCGAGAGGCACGTGCGCCCGCTGCCTCGCAGCCTGCAGAACATCTACCGTGAGCTGAACGACGACCTGGGCATCCCGCCCGCGCCGCACGGCGACCTGTCGGCCTGGAGCGACCAGGGCGTGATGCTGCTGAACCGCGTGCTCACGGTTCGCCCGGGCGAGGCCGCGTCGCACCGCGGCTGGGGGTGGGAGCGCGTGACCGAGCACGCCATCCACGTGCTCGTCGACCGCGGCGGTCCGCTCGTGGCCATCCTGTGGGGAAGGGACGCGGCGGGGCTCAAGCCGCTGCTGGCCCCCTCGCCGACGTCGAGCGGCGTGCCGTGGGTGGAGTCCGCGCATCCGTCGCCGCTGTCGGCGAGCAGGGGGTTCTTCGGATCGCGCCCGTTCTCGCGCGTGAACGAGCTGCTCGCGCGGCAGGGCGGCGCGCCCGTGGACTGGCGCATCCCGGCGTAGCGCCGACGCCGTGGTCGTAGGCTTGTGCGCATGCTGGAGGAGGAGTACCAGAAGCGCCGCGTGCTGCCCCGACACCTGCGCCGCAAGCCCGAGCCGGAGCGGCCCTTCTCGTACGAGATCCGCCCGGTGACCCTCGCGGACATCCCGGACATCCGCGAGATCTACAACCACTACGTGCGCAACTCGGTCGTGACCTTCGACGAGAAGGCCTGGTCGGTCAAGAAGTGGCGCGAGAAGTTCGAGCACCTGCAGAAGCTCGGCCTGCCGTTCCTGGTCGCGGTCTCTCCGAGCGGGCAGGTGCTGGGCTACGCCCTGGTGTCGCCGTGGGCGGGTAAGTCCGCGTTCCGGTACACGGTCGAGAACTCGATCTACCTCGGTCAGGCGGCGACCGGCAAGGGCCTCGGCCGCGCGCTGCTGGAGGCCCTGATCGAGGCGTGCGAGGAGATCGGCCTGCGCCAGCTCGTCGCCGTGATCAGCGACAAGGGCGCCGAGGGCTCCATCGCGCTGCACGAGAAGCTCGGCTTCGTCGAGGTCGGCCGGATGGGCAAGGTCGGCTACAAGTTCGACCGCTGGCTCGGCACCGTCTACCTGCAGAAGCAGCTGCACCCCAAGAAGAAGCCGGGCGTGCTGAAGCGGATACTGGGCGCCGCTGCGCCGGCGAGCAGCGACAAGCGAAGCGGGGGAGACAAGGCGGAGGAGTCGACGCCTCAGGCGTAGAGCCCCGCCGCGAGCGACTCCACGACGTCGCCGGCCGGCCGGGCCGCGGTCAGCGCGCGCACTCCGAGCCCGGCGTCGATCGAGCGCGGCTCGCCCGCGAGCACTCGCTCGGGCACGTCCTCGGGCCACGCGTAGCCCGAGCGCCGGTCGAACTCCGACGTGAGGACCGTGTCGGTTCCGCGCAGCATCGCCGTCCGGTCGGCGTCGTCGAGCAGCGACTCCGGGCACGCGGCGAACGCCGTGCCGACCCACACGCCGGCCGCGCCCGTGTCCCTCACGCGCCGCACGTCGTCGGCCGTGGCGATCGCGCCGGCCGCGAGCACGGGCACTTCGACGGCCGCGAGCACGCGGGATAGCAGGTCGGCGAGCCCCGAGAGCGGTCGGCCGTGGCCGCCGCCCTCCAGCCCGCGCGCGACGATCAGGTCCACTCCGGCGGCGGCCGCGCGCTCGGCCCCCGCCACATCCGGCACCTGGGTCACGGTGGCGACGCCGACGTCGTGTGCCCGCGCGACCCAGTCGAAGTCGTCGCCGAAGCTCACCGACAGCAGCACGGGCCGCGCCGCGAGCGCCGCGTCGAGCAGTTCGGGGCGGGAGCGCATGACCCAGTCCACGAGCCCGATCCCGACGCGCACCCCGTCGGGCACTAGGGCCAGCTCGCGCGCGAGGGCTTCGGGCGAGCCGGCGCTGCCCATCCCGATCATGCCGAGCGCTCCCGCCCGCGACACGGCCGTCGCGAGCCGTCCGCCGGCGACGCCGCCCATCGGGGCGCACACGAGCGGATGACGGATGCCGAGGCGGTCGGACCAGGCGGTGCTCACGCCTCGATCCTGCCACGCGGCCGCCGGCCCGATGGCGTGTCCGTGGCGTCGAGGTGGACGCGCCGTGAAGGTCCGGAGGCGCCGTGTCAGCCGATGACGGGGATGGATGCCAGCAGGCGCCGCGTGTACGCGTGCTGCGGGCGCAGCAGCACGTCGGCGGTCGCGCCGTGCTCGACGATCGCGCCGTCCTTCATGACGGCGACCGTGTCGCACAGGCTCTGCACCACGCCGATGTCGTGCGACACCAGCAGGAGCGTGAGCCCGTCGCGTCCCCGCAGCCGGGCGAGCAGCTCGAGGATCTGCGCGCGGACCGTGACGTCGAGCGCGGACAGCGGCTCGTCGCCCACGAGGACGGCCGGCCGGTGGGCGATCGCGCGGGCGAGCGCGATGCGCTGGCGCTGCCCGCCCGAGAACTCGTGCGGGTAGCGCGAGGCCATGTCGGGCTCGAGGCCCACATCCGCCAGCACCTCGCGGACGCGCCCGCGGTGGTCGCCGCCGATCCCGAGCGCCCACAGCGGCTCGGCGACGATCCGCTCGACGGTCATCCGGGGATCGAGCGACGCGTACGGGTCCTGGAACACGATGCCGGTCTGCCGCCGCAGCCAGTGCAGCGACCGTGCGGGCGCGCCGGCGTCGACCCGGCGGCCGTCGACCTCCACCGTGCCGGTCGTCGGGCGGTCCAGCCCCAGCAGCAGCCGGATGAGCGTCGACTTGCCCGATCCGGACTCGCCGATCACGCCCAGCGCGGTGCCGGGGGCGACGTCGAGATCCGTCGGTGCGAGCGCGACGGTCTCCCGCCGCGGGGAGAAGAGCGTCTCGCGCGGCAGCGTGTACCGACGGCTCAGGCCGCGCGCGCGGATGACCGGCTGCGTCACGATGCCTCCCCACGGAACAGTGTGGCCGTGGCGTCGCGCAGCAGTCCCTGCGTGACTGGATGCGCGGGGGACCGCAGCAGGCGTGAGACCTCGCCCTCCTCGACCACGCGGCCGTGCTCCAGCACCACCCCGTGGGTGGCGACCTGCGAGAGCACGGCGAGGTCGTGCGTGATGAACACCAGCGACATCCCGGCGTCCGCGACCAGGCCGAGCAGCAGCTGCAGGATCTCGGCCTGGATCGTCACGTCGAGCGCCGTGGTGGGCTCGTCGGCGATCAGCAGCCGCGGCCCGCACGCGAGCGCCATGGCGATCGCGACGCGCTGGCGCTGACCGCCCGAGAGCTGGTGCGGGTAGCGGCGGACGATGGCGTCGGGGGCGGGCAGCAGGACACGTCGCGCCTCGTCCACCGCGATGCGCCGGGCCTCGGCGCGCGTGACGTCGCGGTGGATGCGCACGGACTCGGCGATCTGACGGCCGACGGTGCGGATCGGGTTGAGCGCGGTCTGCGGCTCCTGGAACACCATGCCGATCTCGTCGCCGCGCAGCTTCGCCAGCTCGCGGTCGGGGAGCCCGATCAGCTCGCGTCCGTTCCAGCGGATGCTGCCGCGCGCGGTCGCGCCGTCGGGCAGCAGGCCGAGGATCGCGAGCGCCGTGAGGGACTTGCCCGAGCCGGACTCGCCGATCAGCCCGACGCGCGCCCCGTCGGGAACCGCGAACGAGACGCGGTCGACCACGGTGCGGCCGCCGATCTCGACCACCAGGTCGCTGACCTCGAGACTCAAGCGACCACCCCCGGGGTCGTGTGGGGGATGGCCTTCGGCCCCGGGACGTGCCGGCCGCGCAGCGTCGGGTCGGTCGCCTCGCGCAGCGCGTCGCCCAGCAGGTTCAGGGCGAGCACGGTCAGCGTGATCGCCAGACCCGGCCACACGACCGAGAGCGGGTGCACCTGCAGGTACTGCTGCAGGTCGGCCAGCAGCAGCCCCCACGAGGGCTCCGTGACCGAGGCGCCGAAGCCGAGATAGGACAGGCCCGCCTCCGCGAGCACGGCGACGGCCATCGACCACGACAACTGCACGATGAACACGGGGGCGACGTTGGGCAGCAGGTGCCGGCGCAGGTTCTGCAGCGCGGTGAGGCCCGACGCCCGCCCTGCGAGCACGTAGTCGCTGCGGCTGACGCGGCGCAGCTCGGGCCGCGTGACGCGCGCGATGCTCACGCCGAAGCCGATCCCCACCGACCAGACCACGACCCAGAGCGAGCCGCCCCAGACCGACGAGATCATCATCGCGATCAGCAGCACGGGGAACGCGATCAGGATGTCGATCAGCACAGCGACGGCCTCGCGCGTCCAGCGGGGCGTGAGCGCGCCGATCGAGGCGAGCAGCACGCCCACCGCGGTCGACACCAGGCCCGCGCCGATCGCGACCAGCACGGTGGTGCGGGCGCCCGCCATCACGAGGCTCAGGATGTCGCGCCCCGTGCCGTCGGTGCCGAGCACGTGCGGCCAGCCGGGCAGCCCCCAGCGGTGGGAGATGTCGACCGTGCGGGGGTCGAACGGCGTCCACACGAGCGACACCAGCGCGGTGAGGACGACGACGCCGGCGACGATCAGGCCGAAGCGGCCGGTCGACAGGCGCCACAGTCGCGACGGCAGACCCATCCGGCTCATCCCGCCTCCCTCTGGCGCGGGTCGATCGCGTGGTGCACGAGGTCGACGACGAACCCGATCAGCAGCACGAAGCCCGTCAGCACCAGCAGCTCGCCCTGCACCATCACCAGATCGCGCGAGCCCACGTCGGTCGCGAGCATCCGGCCGATGCCCGGCAGGTTGAACACCAGCTCGATCACGACGGCGCCGACCACGATGCCGGCCACCTGCAGACCGAGCACGGTCACGATCGACAGGCCGACCGACGGCAGCCCGTGACGGATGAGCGCCTGCGTGCGCGTGAGGCCCTTGGCGGCGCCCGTGCGCACGAAGTCCTGGCCGACCGCCTGAAGCGTGGCGCTGCGCACGAAGCGCAGCAGCATGGCCCCCTCGACGACGCCGATGGTGAGCGCGGGCAGCATGAGCGACCGCAGGGCAAGGCCCGGGGCGGCCCATCCGGACCGCGGGAACCCCTGCGCGGGCAGCCAGCCCAGCACCACCGCGAACAGCACGACCAGCATCATGCCCGCCCACACGACCGGAACGGCCGCGAGGCCCTGCGACACCACGCTGATCGCGGTGCCGTCCGCGCGTCCCCGCCGCACGGCCGACAGCACGCCGAACGGCACCGAGATGAGCAGCGCGATGAGCATGGACAGGATGCCGAGGGGCAGCGTCACCTGCGCCTTCTCCCACAGCTCGTCCGCGACGGGGGACCCCGTCAGCATCGAGACGCCGAGGTCGCCGTGCAGCACGCCGCCGATCCAGTCGGCGTACTGCTCCCACAGCGGCCGGTCGAGCCCCAGCTGCCGCCGGATCTCGGCGACCTGCGCGGCCGATCCCTGCGTGCCGGCGATCAGCTGCGCCACGTCGCCCGGCAGCACGCGCAGCACCGTGAAGATGAGCGCGCTCGCGACGAGCAGGCCGACCGCCAGCAGGGTCAGTCTCGTCAGCAGGTATCGGATCACCGGCGCTCCGGCGCTCGCGTCACTCGGTCGCGAGCGTGACAGCGGCCAGGTCGATGCGCGAGTTGATCGAGTGCACGGGGAAGCCCGCGACGCCCGGCCCGACCGCCGTGATGGTCTCGCCCGTGTACAGCCAGTCGGCCGCGTGGTCCTCCGACACGATGCGCGCCGCCTGGGCGAGCAGTTCGGCCGACTCGTCGGGGTCGACCGTGCTCGTCGCCTCGGCGTACAGCTCCTGCACCTCGGCGTTGTCGTAGCCGAAGTAGTAGTCCGGGTTCGCGAAGTTGCCGAAGTCGCGGGGCTCCACGTGCAGCACGAAGCTCAGCTGGTAGTCCTTGTTCGTGTACACGTCCTGCAGCCACGTCGGGAACTCGACCGGGTCGACCTTGAGCTCGACGCCGATGTCGTTGAACGCCGACACCAGGAACGTCGACACGGTCGTGCCGTAGAACGACGGGATCGTGAGCTCGAGCTCCAGGTCCTCCTGACCGGCCTCCGCGAGCAGCTCCTTGGCGCGCTCGGGGTCGAACGGGGCGACATCCGACAGGTCCTCGTAGCCGGGGTCGAGCGCCGGGATCGGGCCGTACTGCGTGGTCGCGGCGCCCACGGCCTCGACCAGCGCCTCGTGGTCGATCGCCAGGCGCAGCGCCTCGCGCACGCGCACGTCGTCGAGCGGTGCGGCCTGGTTGTTGAACGCGAGCGTCGCCTTGTCGGTGGTCGCGCCCCGCGTCAGGGTGAAGCCGTTCTGCCCGTCCAGCTGCGGCGCCAGGTCGGCCTGCACGGCCGTCAGGACGTCGAGGCTGCCGTCGAGGGCGGCGTTGACGCCGGCCGTGAAGTCGGGGATGTAGCTGACCTCGACCGCGGCGACGCCGGCGGCCTCGCCCCAGTACTCGTCGTTGCGCGTGAAGGTGATGCCGTCGCCCTGGCTCCAGTCGGCGAGGGTGAACGGCCCGGTGCCGTTCGCGGCGGTCTTCAGGTCGGTCTCGTCGCCCTCGTCGAACACCAGGCCCGCGCGGCCCGTCAGGGCGAACAGCAGGTTCTGGTCGGGCTGGTCGAGCGTCAGGACGACCGTGCGGTCGTCGGGCGCGTCCACGGCCACGACGTGCGCGAGCTGGTCGTGTCCGATCAGCGTCTCGTCGCTGCGGACCTGGTTGTAGGTCTCCACGACGTCCGACGCCGTGAGCTCACCCCCGCCGTGGAAGGTCACGCCCTCGTTGAGCGTGAACGTGTAGGTGAGGCCGTCCTCCGACACCTCGTACTCGCTCGCGAGCGACGGCACGATCTCGTTCTCCTCGGTGCGGGTCACGAGACCCTCGTACACGTTGTCGATCAGGATCTGCTCGAGCGCGGCGCCCGACGTGTGACGGATGTCGAGGTTGTCGGGCTCCAGCACCAGGCCCAGCCGCAGAGTCGCGTCGGGGTCGGGCTCGCCTGTCGGGCCCGGCTGAGGCGAGCCGGTGCACCCGGCCAGCGCGAGCGCGGCGATGCCGAGGCCCGCCACGGCGGAGCGGCGCAGAAGCGCGGGGCGCGAGGAGAAGCTGTGCATGGGTGTCCTTTCGGATCGGCGCGGCGGGCGCCGGCTGGGGCCGGCCCTCAGGGCCGCGTCCCGTTCGGGTGGATCCGGGAGGCGATGAGCTCGGCGAGCTCGACGGGTGCCGCCTCCTGGACGTTGTGCGGGGTCGCGAGCGCGACCACCTCGGCATCGTGCAGGCGTCGGGCGAAGTCGTCGGCCGCTGCGGTGTCGACGTAGCCGCGCTCGCCGCGGATCAGCAGGAGGGGAGCGCGGACGGCGGCGAGGTCGTCCCATCCGGACTCGTCGACCAGCGCCGCGGTCGCGGCGTCGGCCGGCGCGGCGAGCGCCTGCTGGGCGATGCGGGCGAAGTGGTGCTTCCACTCGACGCGACCGTCGTCGCGCACGCGCGTGTTGTGGAAGACGCCGCGGCGCGCGTCCTCGAGCGAGCCGCCGAGCCCGAAGCCCATGGCGTGCTCGACCGCGGCCTCGCGTGAGTCGAAGTCCGTGCGCTCGTAGAACCGGCGCAGCTCGGCCGATCCGCCGCCCCCGCTCGCGCCCGGCGTGATGTCGACGAGCACGAGCGCGGCCACCAGATCCGGGCGCTGCGCGGCGACCGCGGCGGCCGTGATGCCGCCGAGCGAGTGGCCGACGAGCACCACGGGGGCCGCGGCCCACTCCTCGATGCCCAGGATGACGTCGGGCGCGAGCGTGCGCGGCCGGTAGTCGGCGTCGTCGCGCCAGGTCGAGTCGCCGTGACCCGGCAGGTCGATCGCGAGCACGGGCGCGCCGAGGGCCAGTGCCGTGGTGTCCCACGTGTGCGCGTTCAGCCCCGCGCCGTGCAGCAGGACGACCTGGGGGCGGCCGGTGCCGAGGCGCAGGGCGCTGAGCGCGCGACCGTCGGGCAGGTCGAGGGCGAGGCGCTCGGCGGAGGGCGCCTCGCGGCCCAGGCGCTCGGCCTGGCCGGGCAGGTACGCGAACTCGTCGCGCGTGCGCGCGGCGGTCGGGTTCTCTGTCACGGATCCGGCTGCTTCCTGCGAGGATGGTGCCCGGTGGCGGGCGGGACGCGTCCATTCTGCCGCTCCCGCGAGGCCTCGGGATGCTCGCGGAGCAAGGTGCACGGTCTTGGTCCCATTCTGGTGCGCTTAACGCGAAGTCTTACGTTCATCCATTGTGCACTCTGATTCCGTGCCTTCCGGGCGGGCGCTCTGATCGCCTCGGTAAAGTGTCAGCATGGACCAGCCGCGGGTGCATCTGTCGAAGTCCGAGCCGACCGCCTACAAGGCGCTCGACGCGTTCTCGCGCGAGGTCGGCCGCATCGCGCGGGAGAACGGCATCGACGACCGCCTCAAGGAGCTCGTGCTGATGCACTGCTCGCAGCTCAACGGCTGCGCGTACTGCACGCGCATCCACTCCGACCGCGCGCTGGCCGCCGGGGTCACGTTCGACGACCTCGCCCAGCTTCCCGTCTGGCGCGAGTCGGGCGTCTTCTCCGACCGCGAGCGCGCGGCGCTCGAGCTCGCCGAGGCGTTCACGTTCATCCATCGCGGCGGCATCCCCGAGGACGTCTACGAGCGCGTGGGCGCCGTGCTCACCGAGAAGGAGTACCTCGGCGTCAGCTGGCTGTGCGTCTCGATCAACTCGTTCAACCGCGTGGTGATCGCCGGACGCTACCCGGTTCCCCGGCGCGACCCCGCCGGCGCCCCGGCCGGAGCGTGACCGCGGGAGAGAGCCTCGTCCCGGGCTCGGTCAACTTCCGCGACGTCGGAGGGCTGCCCGCCGGCGAGGGTCGGACGCGGTCGGGGGTGCTATATCGCTCGGGCAACCTGGCCGCGGTCGACGAGCTCGGCGGCGCGGCGTTCCGCGCGCTGGGCGTGCGCCGGATCGTCGACCTGCGCGACGACGACGAGGTCGAGCACGCGCCGAGCCGCGTCGGGGACGTCGAGACGCTGCGGGTGCCCCTGTTCCTCGGGTCGCTCGCGTCCTTCTTCCTCGAGGACATGACGCTCATCGAGATGTACCGCGCGCTCCTCGAGCGCGCGGGCGACCGGCTGGTCACGGCCGTGCGCGGCATCCTGGGTGCGCAGCCCGTGCTCGTGCACTGCACGGTCGGCAAGGACCGCACGGGCGTGACGGTCGCGCTCGCGCTCGCCGCGGTGGGTGTGGACGAGGACGCCGTGATCGCGGACTATGCCCGGACCGAGGGGATGCTCCCCGCGTGGCGCAACGAGCAGGCGCTGGCGCGGATGCGCGCCGTGTATCCGCACGCCCGGAACCTCGAGGAGCTCGCGAGCCGGTCGCCCGCGCACGTGATGCGGACCATCCTCGACGAGATCCGCGCGCAGCACGGCTCCGCGGCGGGGTTCCTGCACGCGCACGGCCTGCGCGACGACGAGCTCGCCGACCTGCGCCGCGTGCTGATCGAGGAGTGAGCCGCGCGCTCGCGCCGGTCAGTGGCGGGTGAGGTAAGGCAACCCTGACCTAGGGCGTATGATGGAGGCATCATGACCGCCGTCGAGCACAACGCCTCCGCCTGCCGCGCCTCGCGCCACACGCGGGTGCAGCACCTCGTGACCGCGGACGAGCAGTCGTTCGCCGAGCTCGAGGCGCTGCTCGCGACCCTGCCGATCTGCGCCACGGGCCGCGTGTTCATCGAGGTGCCGGACGCCGGCTGGATCGCGCCCGTCTCGGCGCCGCCGCGCATGGTCGTGACCTGGCTCGATCGCTCCGCGCGCACGGGCGCGCCGGGGTCGGGCCGCTCCTGCACCCCGGGCGCCGCCCTGACGCGCGCCGTCACGGCGTGGGCCGACGAGATGATGTGCGACGAGCACGACGAGACGCGCGTCGACCTGCTCGGCGGCTACCTCGGCACCGCCGACATCGTCGACCACCTCACCGAACGTCTCGACGTCGCGCCCGAGCGCATCCACGCGCCCGAGCGCTTCCGCCTGTTCAGCGGTCGCTGACCCCCGGCCGCCGGGCGCGCACGTAGCCGCCCGCGTGCAGCCCCGCCGCGATCTCGAAGCGGTTGCGCAGCGGATCGCGCCCCGCGAGCAGGTAGAGCAGCGGCATCAGGAACCCGTAGCGGCGCCACTGGTCGCGGTGCACCGCCTCGTGCCGCAGCAGCTCGGCCGTGACGGGCCCGTCGCCGGTCAGGAAGCAGCCGCCCACGCACACGCCCCCGCGCGGGAACGCCCACTTCGGCAGGCCCCGGAAGACCCACAGGCCCTCGCGGCGCTCGACCGGGCCTGTGCTCCACAGGGTGCCCCAGACCCATCCGATCGCCGTGCCCCATGCGTAGCCGACCAGGCTCACGGGGGAGTCCAGCAGGATGCGCGGCAGCAGCCCGTCCACGCGCTCGCCGCGGCGGAGCGCGCGCTCGGCGCCCGTCCGGATCGCGCGGGGCAGGGCGTCGAGCTCGGCGTGCGGCCAGCTCACGCCAGCGCCCCGATGATGCGCAGGATCGCGCCCATGTCCTCGACGGCGGCGGCGGGCGTCGCGGGCGTGAAGCCCGCGACCGTGGCTCCCGCGAGCTCGACGCGCGCCCGCAGGGCGCCGATCGCGGCGACCAGCGCGGCCGGGGCGACGCCGAAGGGCTCGGGGGAGGAGACGCCCGCGATGTGCGCGGGGTCGAGCACGTCGAGGTCCACGTGGACGTACACGCGGCGCGCGCCGGTGGCCGCGACCGCGTCGGCGAGCGCGTCCGCGCGCTCCAGCTCCGCGGGCGCGAGCGAGGCCATCCCGGACTCCGCGAGCAGCTCGTCCTCCTCGGGGTCGAGCATCCGGACGCCGGCCAGCACGACCCGCTCGGGCGGGACGAGACCGGGCGGCAGGACGAGCCCCGGCGCGCCCTCGCCGAGCACCGCCCGCAGCGCCATGCCCGCGAACGCGCCGCTGGGCGACGAATCCGGCGCATGCAGGTCGCCGTGGGCGTCGAACCACACGAGCGCGAGCGGCTCGTCGGTCTGGGCGGCGACGTGCCCGATCGCCGCGACCGAGACGCCGCAGTCGCCGCCGACCACGATCACGGGTGCCGGCAGGTCCTCGAGCGCGGCGCGCACGCCGTCGGCGGTGCGCAGCAGCGCGCTCGCGCGCAGCACGCCGGTCTCGAGCGTGTCTCCCGCCTCGAGCGGCACGTCGACGAACGTGCACGCGGCGCGCGGCAGGTCGCCCGCGATCGCCTCCGCGCCGTCGATGTGGGCCATCGCGCGCGACGAGGGTGAGCCCTGCCACTGAGGGACGACGAGGAACCGGGCCATGCAGTCATCCTGCCCCGGATCGCGGCCGCGCGCACGGATCCCCGTACCGACACAACGCAGGACCTCTGCCGTGTCGACGGCGTGTCGCGGGGCGCGAAGCGGGCGGCACGCCCGGGATCCGCGGGAAGTCCTGCGTTGTGTCGGCGTGGGCGGCCCACTTGCGATCGAGCGACCGCGGAGCTGCACCCGATCGAGTGCAGCCCCGCGGTCGTGACCGGGCGTCAGGAGCCGAGCTGGCCCTGCGGCTGACCGCCCGACTTGAGCTGCGCGAGGCGCGCCTCGACCTCGGTGAGCTCGCCGAGGTCCTCGAGGCTCTCGAACTGGGCGTCCAGGCTCGACGCGGCCAACTCGGCCTTGCCCTGGGCCTGAGCCTCGACGCGGCGCACCTTCTCCTCGAACCGGCCGAGCTCGCTCGTGGGATCGAGCACGTCGATCGACTTGACGGCGTCCACGACCTTGGTCTGCGCCTCGGCGGTCTTCTGACGCGCGAGCAGCTCGCTGCGCTTGCTGCGCAGCTGCTCGAGCTTGACCTTCATGCCGTTGAGGCCGGCCTTGAGCTTCTCGACGACCTCGCTCTGGGCCTCGAGCTGCGGCGCCGTGGCCTTGATGTCGTTCTCGGCCGAGATCTGGCGCTGCAGCGCGACCTTCGCCAGCGCGTCGAACTTGTCGGCGTCGACCGGGTCGCCCGCCGCGCGCAGCTCGTCGGCCTTGCGGCTCGCGGCGAGCGCCTTGTTGCCCCACTCGACCGCGGCCTGCTTGTCCTCGGCGTGGTCGCGCTCGAGCAGCCGCAGGTTGCCGATGGTCTCGGCGATGGCCGCCTCGGCGTCCGCGATGTTGTTCGTGTAGTCGCGCACCAGCTGGTCGAGCATCTTCTCCGGGTCCTCGGCCTGGTCGAGGATCGCGTTGATGTTCGCCTTCACGAGCGTCGAGATGCGCCCGAAGATGGACTGCTTTGCCATGTTGTGCCTTTCGTGTGGCGGTTGAGGTGTGCGTGAGGTGCCTCGAGGGCGAGTCTAGAAGCGCCGCCCTCCCGAGCGGCCGGACGATCGGCTTCCGCCGAACGAGCGGGACGAGCGGGTGGACGAGCGACCGCCGGACGACGAGCGTCCGGACGAGCGGGACCAGGATGCGGACGAGGACGATCCGCCCCAGCCGGAGGACGATCCGCCGCCCTCGCCGTTGCCGAACCAGCCCGACAGCGCGCCGAGCACGACGCCGCCCAGCGTGAACAGCAGGACGATCCCCGCCGCGCCGTCCGACTCGTCCGCGACGCCGAGGCTCGAGAACAGCCCGACCGCGCCGC
>Ga0208492_1000532_pt1 | contig 31468 bp, 21 predicted proteins | sample Subbioar_CSW14AB_FD_184820 | JGI IMG/M metagenome (GOLD analysis project Ga0208492, IMG submission 184820) | Serpentinite rock and fluid subsurface biosphere microbial communities from McLaughlin Reserve, California, USA - CR12Mar_CSW14AB (SPAdes) | ecosystem: Environmental > Terrestrial > Deep... | reverse complement strand
GATGGAGCGCGCCCAATAGCCGGACTGCCATCGCAACGGCCTGGAAGGGTTCTGTTGGTTCCATTCGCGGGAACTCACGCCCTTGAGCTGCTTCATCAAGGGAGCGAGCGCGGTGGTCGCCGAAAGGCTGAGGACGGCGTGAACGTGATCATCAGCGTTGCCCAGGCCGAGTAGCCGCACCTGGCAGCGGCGAGCCTGTTCGCGAAGCTCGGCGTGCAGCCACGCATCCATGGAGGGTGGGAGGAGGCGCCGCCGATCGACGGTGGCAAAGACGACATGAACAAGCAGCAGGACGTCGCTGTGTGCGCGAATCATGTCCGCTTTCGACATGGGTGACGACCGGGTTGCGTGCGCGGAAGTTTGGCCGAAGCGCTGGCGCTCGACGTCCGTCAAATCCGTCATGACCTCCGTGCGAACTCGTGAGCCGTTTCGGAGGCAGGGCGTGATGCGCTTCGAGATCCCGGAAGACACCCTGCCGCCCGAGCACCGCGCGCGCGGCTCGCGTGTTCCAGACGCTCGACCTCGGCGCATTCACCGCCGAGGCCAAGGCCCTCGAGGGCCGCGACTGCACTGGTCGCGTAGCCAGCGTCTGCTCACCGACCGGCACCGACACGTACCCGAAAGTCGCGCACCGATCGCGACTACAGGCGCCTGCCGGCCCGTAGAATGCGGCCTCGCGGTCGCCCCGCTTGCTGTTGCGAGCCGTTCCTCGCCAGCCCGGAGGGCTTCGTCTTGCAGTCGGTGCCCCGGACTTCAGTCCGGGGGCAATTCTCGCGTGTCCTACAGCGACAGGGTCAGCTCCGGAACGTGTCGGCGAGCGCGACCAGGGCGTCGACCGTGGTGAAGATGCCGGCGATCTTCTCGCCCTCGAGCACCACCGCCGAACCGTACTTGTGCTCGGCCATCTCGGCCGCGACCTTGTCGAGGGGCGTCGGCGCCTGCACGGCGTAGACCCCGGGGGTCATGGCGTCCTCCACGGTCTGCGAGTTCGGATCGACCCCGCGCAGCGTGCGCAGCAGCTTCAGGTCGCGGTCGCTCAAGAGACCGACCAGCTTGCCGCCGTGCACCACGGGAAGGTGGCGGATGTGGTGCTCGCGCATGCTCTCGAGCGCCTTCGCCAAGGTGTCGTCCTTCCCGATCGTGAAGGGAGCGGCCGTCATGTACTTGCTGATGGGGGGAATCGGCTTGGACATCGTCTCTCCCTAGGGAAAGGTGCACGCGTGCGCGTGCGACGTTGCGGGCCCCTTCAGCGAGCGCAATGCCAGCGCAAAAACCGCGGCGAATTGGCCGCTGCAGAGTCGCCGCGCCACGCAGAACGTGCGCGTTCCGCACGCGTTGCAGCCGTCGATCAGCTTCTTTGGCGTCGAGTGCGGAGCGCGACCAGCGCCAACCCGAGCCCGATCGACTCGAAGGGAGGAAGTGCCGGGGGCCCGCCTGGTCTGCCGTAGCTGCAGCTGCCTTCGATGGCCGTGTCCTCGGCGGGCGCATCTGCTCCCGGAGGCGCAACGATCGGATCGCCGAGGCCCGGCTCGGTCGGGTCCGCCGCGTCGTCGGGGCCTGCGTCTTCGGCCGCATCGCTCGCCGCATCGGCGCCAGTGTCGGCGCCTCCGTCGAGAAGCCCCGAGTCCTTGGGCGCGCCTGCGTCGGGCGCGGCGAGCACGTTCTTCTTGGCGTGCACCCAACCCGCCGGGCCCACCCCGCCCCACCGTCCGGCGACCGTCTTGCCATCGAAGCCGAGCGTGTACTTCCCCTGCGGGGTCACGCCCGAGACGTTCTGCTCGAGGATTTCGACCTTGCTCGTCGTGACATTCGTCACGAGGGCGACGTGGCCGTAGGTGCCGGTCGTCCAGACGATCATGTCGCCCGCCACGGGCGGATGGGCACCGTCGCCGTTGGTGTAGACGGCGACGTCCGCCGGCGAGCCGGTCTGGAAGTAGCTCGCGGTCTTGGCGTGGGCGAGCAGGTCCTTCGCGTTGCCGTACCAGCGAAGGTTCCAGTGCGTCTTGAAGTGCCGCATCACCAGCTCGACGCACTGGTATTGCAGCCCGTAGGTGCCCGTCCCGGCGCACGAGCTGCCCGTCCCGGTGTTGGCGCCATTGGACTTGGCCGCCGTGCCGTCGAACGTGCCGAGCACGGTGCCGCACGCCGAGGCGGTCCAGGCCTGCGACACCACCCCGGTCGGATCGCCCTCGGGCTCGGGTCCGCTGCACGAGCCGAGGAGCACCGAAAGCCCGGCCAGAGCCCAGAGACGCCCACTCCAGAGCATTGGCCAGACCATGCGCCCGAGCATACGTCCATGCGGCCGACCGCGCCCGCCGCAACTTCTGAGACGCAGCGCCCGCAATCCTCGGTAAGCTCCGCGCCATGACGATGGTCCACGGCGGCCGACTGGTCGCGAAGGCGATGAAGCGACACGGAACCACCCACCTGTTCACGCTGTGCGGGGGGCACATCCAGGCGATCTACGACGGGTGTCTCGACGAGGACATCCGCGTCGTCGACACACGCCACGAGCAGACCGCCGGCCACGCGGCCGACGGGTATGCACGCGTGACGGGTAAGCCGGGTGTGTGCGCGGTCACCGCGGGACCGGGCATCACCGACGTGGTCACCGCCGCGGCCAACGCGCAGCGCGCGGGCATCCCGATGATCATCATCGGCGGCGCCGGCCCCTCGCAGCTCACCGACATGGGCTCGCTGCAGGACATGAACCACCTCGACCTGATGCGACCGATCACCAAGTGGGCGGTGCGCATCCCCGAGACCCGCCGGATCGCCGAGTACATGGACGCCGCCTACCGAGTCGCGCAGGCGGATCTCCCCGGCCCGGTGTTCCTCGAGATGCCGCTCGACATGTTGATGAACTACGGCGACGACGCCGATCTGCCTGCCACCGAGCCGATGGCTCCGCCGCGCGCCGGCGGCGATCCGCACGCCATCGCCCGCGCCGCCGAGCTGCTCGCCAAGGCCGAGCGTCCGATGGTCATCGTCGGCACGCAGCTGCGTTGGTCGCAGAACCGCGAGGTGGTGCAGAAGGCCGCCGATGCGTGGGGCGTTCCGTTCTTCGTCAACGGCATGGCGCGCGGCGCCCTGCCCTACGACCACCCCGCGTTCTTCACCCGCTCGCGTCGCCAGGCGCTCGGCCGCACCGATCTCGTGTTGGTGTTCGGCACGCCGTTCGACTTCCGCCTCGATTACGGCCGCGCGATCAACTCCGACGCGAAGGTCGTGCAGGTCGATCTCGAGGGCAAGGAGCTCGGTCGCAACCGCCGCGTCGACGTCGGAATCGACGGCGACACCGGCCTGGTCATCGAGCAGCTCCTCGCCGCGTACGCGACCAAGAAGGACCCGGCGTGGCTCGCCGAGATCCGCGCCGCCGAGATCAAGTCGCGCGCGAAGATGGCGACCGAGATCGAGTCGAACGAGTCGCCGGTCAACCCGCTCCGTCTCTGCGCCGAGATCGACAAGCGCCTCGGCAAGGAGGACATCGTCGTCGGCGACGGCGGCGATTTCGTCGCCACTGCCGCCTACGTGCTCAAGATGCAGCACCCGCAGATCTGGATGGATCCGGGCCCGCTCGGCACCCTCGGCGTCGGCCCGGGCTACGCGATGGCCGCTTCGTGCGCGCGCCCGAACGCCGTCACCTGGCTCGTGTACGGCGACGGCTCGTTCGGCCTGCACGGCCTCGAGTTCGAGGCGCTCGCACGCCAGAAGCTCCCGGTCCTCGCCGTCATCGGCAACGACGCAGGCTGGACGCAGATCCGACGCGGACAGGTCGAGCTCTATGGCGAGCAGCGCGCCGTCGCGACCGCGCTCGACTACACACGGTACGACAAGGTCGTCGAGGCGCTCGGCGGCGCAGGGTTCTGGTGCGAGCGCCCCGAGGAGGTCGGCCCTGCGCTCGACAAGGCCCTCGAAGCCGTTCGCGCGGGCAAACCCGCGTGCGTCAACGTGAAACTGGCCAAGAGCGAGTTCCGCAAAGGCGCCATTAGCGTCTGACTCGGCTGAGCGCGTACCTTGCAGGGTGAGCACGGCGGCGTCCCCAACGCCGTCGTGACTCGATATTGTCAGCATGTTCCTGGCTGCCCCCTCGGGCACGGTGCCGGGCACGGCAGGCACATCCTCGGAGCCCTGATGACGAACGCACACGGTACGCTCGCCCTCCTCCTGGTCGTCCTCGCGAGCGCCTGCGCCTCGCATCGTCCATCGGGCGAACCGTCGCCGAGGAGCCACGATGGCTCCGCGGCGCTGGAGGCCGTTCGACGGGTGGCCCCGTTCTCGGTGGGGCAAGGAGCGTTCGAGCGTGCAGCCGCGGCGTTCGTGGTTCGCGACGAGCACCTGCCCTTCGCCAACGCCGCGAGCGCGCATGCACGGGTCGTCGCACCCGATCGCGCCGACCATCCCGTCCACCTCGAGGACACGTCGGCTCCGGGCACTTGGGTCGAGATCACCCCGCGCGGTCTCGCACCGATCGCCCCCGAGACCCGGCAGGGCGCCCTCGCCTTCGTCGACGCCGCGCCCGGCATGGACCTCGTCTACGCGCCTCGCGCAGGTGGGTTCGAGGAGTCGCGGGTCGTCTACGGCGGCTCCGACGACATCCACGCGAGTTACACGGTGAAGCTCGGACCGGGGCTCGTCGATCTGCGCGCACGAGGAAGCGCGCTCGAGGCCATCGACGAGAACGGCAACGTGCGCATCGGCGCCGCGCCTCCGCTCGCGATCGATGCGCGTCGGGCCAAGCGCGCGGCCAGCGTGACCGTTCACCGCGATGGCACCGTGTTCCGGGTCGACATCGCGCTCGACGCGCGCGGGCTCGCCCGTCCGGTGGTGCTCGACCCGGTCTGGACGCTGCTCTCGGCGATGAGCACGCCGCGCCGTCAACACACCATGTGGACGCTTGCTAGCGGCAAGGTCCTGGTTTCGGGTGGTCACTTCGACGAGGACTACCGCAAGGTCTCGACCGCCGAGGAGTTCACGCCGTCGTCCAACAGCTGGGCTTCGACCGGCAACATGCTCCACGAGCACTCGCAAGGCCTGGCCCTCGTGCTCGGCACCAAGCGCGTCCTGGTCGCGGGTTACTCCGAGCTCGGATACAACCTGGCGAGCGAGATCTACGACGAGACGGCGAAGACGTGGTCGGCCGGAGCGAGCACGCTCGACTCGTACCTCGAAGGTGCGGCCGTCGCGATCGGTGGTACCAAGGCGCTCCTCGCCGGGGGCGAATGGAGCCAGAGCTCCGCCGAGATCTTCGATCTCACAGGCACCTCGACCAGCGCGCCGATGCCCCACACGCACTTGCACGCGCGGGCGACCTTGCTCAAGGACGGTCGCGTGCTGGTCGCGGGCGGCAGCAGCAGCGGCGCGGTCGACATCTTCAATCCGACGACCAAGGTGTGGACGGCAGGCCCGAGCCTCGCGGGCTACCTGCAGAACATGACCGTCACCACGCTCGACGACGGACGGGTGTTGCTCGCCGGCGGCACGTACGGCGGCGCCGGCGGCACGACCGAGTGTTACCTCTGGGACGGGGTGGCCTCGACGTGGACACCGACCGGGCCGCTTGGATACGAACGTTCCCAGCACGTCGCGATCAAGCTGACCAACGGTCGCGTCCTCGTCATCGGCGGTGTCCACGAAGGCAACTTCCCGCCCGACGTCGAGATGTTCGATCCGACCACCGCGAAGTGGAGCCTCGCGAGCCGACTCGCCTACGGTCGAATCGAGCATGCAGCGGTGCTGCTCGCCGACGGTCGCGTGCTGGTCTCGGGCGGCATGACGGACTTCGGCGTGTCCTCGACCGCCGAGGTGTTCGCCCCCCTGCCGCTCGGCTCGTTGTGCAAGACCGACGGCGAGTGTCCGTCGGGCCCGTGCATCGACGGTGTCTGCTGCGACAAGCCGTGCAACGGTGCCTGCGAGCGATGCAACGACCCGAGCTCTTCGGGGACCTGCGTCGCGACCGCGAGCGCTCCGCTCCCCGGCCATGTCACCTGTGGCGCCTACGGCGTCTGCACCAGCGGCGTGTGCGCCTCGTCGTGCACCACCGACGCCCAGTGTTCGGCAGGCAACTACTGCAACGCGACCAACAAGTGCGTGCCCAAGCTGACCAAGGGCACCACCTGCGGTGCCGCGCGCGAATGTGCGACCGGCTTCTGCGTCGACGGCGTCTGCTGCGATCGCGCGTGCAGCGGCCAGTGCGAGGCCTGCAACATCTCGGGGAAGAACGGCAGCTGTGCACCGAGCAAAGGCGCCCCCGTCGGTACCCGCACCGCCTGCACCGGAACGGGCGTCGGCACGACGTGCGGAATCGCTTGCGACGGCGTCGATCCGGCGGCGTGTCACTACCCCACGACGACCGCGCCATGCAGCGCGGACACCTGCACGAGCGGCAGCGAGACCCACGCGAGCTTCTGCGACGGCGCAGGCAAGTGCGGCGACACCAGCAAGCTCTGCGGGGCGTACGCGTGCGCCCCGACGAGCTGCAAGACCAGCTGCGCGGGCCCGACCGATTGTGCAGCCGGCTACTACTGCAAGGCGAGCGTCTGCGTCGCGCGAGACGCGCTCGGCGTGGCCTGCACCGCGACCGAGTCCTGCGGCGACGGTTTGTTCTGCACCGACGGAGTCTGCTGCGGCGTCCCCACGTGCGGCGCGGGCGGCTCGTGCGCGACCGCGAGCAAGAAGGGCGAGTGCCGCAAATCCGAGGGCATCGTGTGCGCGTCCAACGCCGAGTGCGGTACTGGCAAGTGTGTCGACGGCGTGTGCTGTGACAGCGTCTGCGATGGTCAGTGCGAGGCCTGCAACGTCGCCGGCAAGATGGGCAAGTGCTCGCCGGTGGCCGGCAAACCACACGGCACGAGGCCGAGCTGCGCGAGCGCTGGGGCCGATCCTTGTTCGGCGGCGGCGTGCGACGGAATCGATCGCACCAAGTGCGTGACGCTCGCGGGCGGCGACGTGTCGTGCCGCGAGAAGAGCTGCGCGGATGGCACCGCGACCGAGCAGGCGTGGTGCAACGGCACCGGCACGTGCCCGACGGCCGTCCGTTCGGCGTGCAGCGCGTACGCATGCGACTCCGACACCAAGACCTGCAAGACCAGGTGCGCGGCCGACGCCGACTGCGCCGAGGGGCACGCGTGTGTCGGCGGAGCGTGCGTCCGCAAGACCGCGAGCTGCTCCGAGAAGGGCGAGTCGGTCGTCGGCGGCGACGGGGTCGCCAAGACCTGCGCGCCCTACGTCTGCCGCGACGCCGTCTGCCTGTCGGCGTGCGAGAGCTCCGCCGATTGTGCGGTCGGTCTGCTCTGCGACGTCGGCACGAAGGTGTGTCGCGCCCCCGAGGTCCCGGCCGACCCGGCCGATTCGGGCGGCGGCTGTAGCGCGAGTCGCGCCCCCGTCGGCGGCTCTCTGTGGGCGCTCTTCGGAGCCGTGGCGTCGGTCCTCACGCTCGCCCGCCGCCGCCGAATCGCCTTGCTCGGGGCGTTCGCTTCCCTCACCGGTTGTGCGCGAAGCGAGGCCGGGCCGACCACCGCCGACGCTGGCGTGACCGAGGCGGTGCAGCCCGTCGCGGCGGCGCGCGCTCGGACGATCCTGTCGAACCTCCGGGCCACGGCCGTGCTCTCCCCGCGTCTCGCCAACGGTGCGTGGTCGTCGGGCACCGCGCTCGAGGTCAGCCTTCCTGCGCGTGCGGACGGGGCGATGCGCCTCGCGGTCCAGGCGGAGCCGGACCTGTGGATCGAGGTGACACGCGAGGGCGTCGCGCCGGTCGAAGCGACGACCGTCGACGGCGCGCGTGTCGCCCTCGACGCCGAGCGTGACACCGACGTGGTGCACGTCGCGACCCGCGACGTCGCCGAGGAGGTCCGCGTGGTTCGCTCCCCGCGTGGAGCACTCTCGTCGCGCTATCGCCTCGAGACCGGAAAGGGAGTCCTCTCGGTCTCGATCGAGAACGGCCGGGTGATCGCCCGCGGCGGAACCTTCTCGATCGCGACCGATCCGATGTTCGCCGTCGATCACGCAGGCACCCGTCGAACCGTGTCGGTGGCCTGGGTCGACGCCGAGCACCGGACGTTCGAGACCGCGCTCGACGGAGCGGGGCTGACCTATCCGATCGCCATCGATCCCGCATGGAGCGCAGCGGGCACGACGGCCGACTGGCATTTCAACGGCATCCTGCAGAAGCTCGGCGACGGCACCGTGCTCGCCGTGGCGGGTGGCAACATCACCAAGCTCGCAACCGAGCAGTTCAACCCGACGACCAACACCTGGTCGACCACGCCGACGCCGAGCGAGTCGCACTACGAGGGGTCGTTCGGGCTCTTGCCGACAGGAGACGCCGTCGTCGCGATCGGTCGGTCGTATGCCGGCACTTGCATCCGTACCACCGAGGTGTTCCGCAAGAGCACCCGGACCTGGGACCTGCGCACCGCTGCGGCCGAGGATCGGCGCGGCGCTGGATTTGCGATGCTCGCCGACGGCCGGCTCTTCCTCGCCGGGGGCGGCGACTGCAGCGGCTTCACCCTCCAGACGGCGACCGCGTTCAACGACGCGACGAACAGCTGGGCCCCCCTCGCCTCGATGAGCACCAAGCGATGGTCGCCGACCGCGATCACGCTGACCGACCGACGCGTGCTGGTCACCGGCGGCTATCTGTGGAGCGGCGTCCAGGCCGCGATGTCGACGGCCGAAATCTACGACCCGACGACGAACACCTGGACGGCAGCGGCGCCGATGTCGATGCCGCGCTTCAACCACTCGGCGACCCGTCTGCCCGGCGGCCGCATCTTCGTCGCGGGCGGCGAACGCGGGTTCTACCTCAACGCCGCCGAGATCTACGATCCGGCGACCAACACCTGGAAGTCCGTGGCACCGATGCGCGTGAAGCGCTCGCAGCACGGCGCGGCGCTCTTGAAGAGCGGCCGGGTGCTCGTCGCGATGGGCGCGATCGGCGGCGGTCTGGGCACGAGTACCTCCGAGGTCTACGACGTGACGCGCGATGCCTGGCTCGATGCGGGTGCCGTCTCGACGCAGGGAGACTACCCCGGGGCCCTGCAGGTGCTCGACGACGGGCGCGTTCTGAGCGTCGGTCGGGACGCGCGCGTGTACACCGAGCAGGCGCTCGGCAAGGCCTGCACGACCGCGGGCGAGTGCGGAAGCGGCTACTGCACCGACGGCGTGTGCTGCGGGACCGCGAGTTGTCCGACCGGCACATCTTGCTCGAACCTCACCAAACCAGGCTCTTGCGCCAAGCTCGACGGCATGGCGTGCAGCGCCGGCGCCGAGTGCGCGAGCGATTTGTGCGTCGACGGCTTCTGCTGCAACAGCGCCTGTGGCGGACAGTGCGAAGCCTGCGACGTCCTCGGATCGGTTGGCACCTGCACGGCGGTGAGCGGACAGTCCCACGGTGCCCGTCCCGCATGCGACGACGGCTCGGGCAATCCGTGCCGGGCCACGACCTGCGACGGCACGCTGCGCACCGCGTGCAAGCTCCCTGCTTCGGGCGCCGTCGCGTGCGGCGCGGCGAGCTGCATGAGCGGCGTCGAGACCCACGCGAGCACCTGCGACGGCACGGGCAAGTGCAAGGACGTGCCAACGTCGTGCGGCCTCTACACGTGCGGCGCGAGCACGTGCAAGACCACCTGCGCGACGAGCGCGGACTGCGTCGCGGGCTACTGGTGCAAGGCGAACGCCTGCGTTCCGACCGACGGGCTCGGGACCGCGTGCAGCACCTCCGGCTCGTGCGCCAAGGGCCTGTTCTGCACCGACGGCGTCTGCTGCGGCGTCGCTTCCTGCGGCACCGGAGCGACGTGCGCCGCGCCCGGCAAGTCGGGTCAGTGCCAGAAGACGCTCGGCACCGCCTGCGGCATCGGCGTGGAGTGCGCCTCCGGTCTGTGTGTCGACGGCGTCTGCTGCGACAAGGCCTGCGACGGTCAGTGCGAGGCGTGCGACGTGGCACCGACGGCCGGCACCTGCACCACCGTGAAGGGCGCGCCCCACGCGGGACGGAGCGCGTGCGCGCTCGACCCGACCAAGCCGTGCGGCAACGCGATCTGCGACGGCACCGACGCGTCCAAGTGCGCCGGCTTCCCCGGCAGCGAGCTCGCGTGCGGCACCCCGAGCTGCAAGGACGGCGTCGCCACCACCACCGCGACCTGCGACGGCAAAGGCGCGTGCGGAGCTCCGACGGTCACCAACTGCGTCGGGTTCGCCTGCGACGACGTGAGCAGGGCCTGCAAGCTCGGGTGCGGGTCGAAGGACGACTGCCTCGAGGGGTTCGTCTGTCGGGGCGGCAAGTGCGTCACGCGCACCGACGAGTGCGTGCCGAACGCCACAGCCATCGCCAAGGCCGACGGCGCCATCAAGAGCTGCGCGCCGTACGTGTGCAAGGCGGGTGCGTGCATCGACAGCTGCGGCTCCACCGACGACTGCGCGCCGGGTCTGGTGTGCGATCCCGAGAAGAAGACCTGCGCGGAGCCGGCGATCGCCAGCGCAGACGAAGGCGGCGGCTGTTCGACCGCGCCCGGTCGGGCATCGGGCTTCAGCCTGTTCGCGCTCGGGCTCGCGGCGGTCGGGCTCGCGCTCGGCCGCCGGCGGGCCTGATCACCAGGGCGAGAGCTTGAGATCGAAATAGTCCACGCCCGGCAACATCGCGTGATGGAACACTTCGACGCCTTGCGCGAACCGGAGCGCCTCGACGATCTGTTTCAGCTCGCGACGGTCGGCGTCGAGGATCGAGGCCACGGCCTTGCTCGCATCCTTCATGGGGAACGCGATCTCGGTCCGTGCCTCGGCCCCTTCGATCTTCACGTCCACGTTGTCGTAGTCGTCGGCGAGCCCGTCGAACCCGTCGAGCTTGCGTAGCCGGTTGGCCGCCTGCGCGAAGCGGTCCTTGATCGCCTTGGCGTCGTCGCCCGGCCCCGAGGGACCGGTGCGCAGCCAGACGAGCTTGTCGCGGCCGAGGGAGTATCGCTCGATGCTCGGAACCGCGGTCTCGTTGGGCGGAGCCCAGCGGCGGAAGAGCACGTCGTCGTCACGGATTCCGTAGGCGCGCGCCGCGGACTTCGACGCGAACCAGCGGGAGACGACCTTGCGGTTGCCGATCATCGCGACCTGCCCCGTGGCCATCACGATCGAGCGTTTCTCGTCGAGCTTGAGGACCGGTCGGCCGTCCACTTCGTCGACCTGGAGACGGTCGTCCTTCACCCTGCGATCGCGGCGGAGCAGCGCCTCGCGGATCGCGGTGACCAGATCGCGGCCGCGGAAGGTCCCGCCGACGACGGTGATCTGCTCGGTCTCGTCGCCCTCGCGGAGCTCGCAGAACGCGACCTCCTTCACGTCGCCGTAGGGCTCGAGGCCGAACCGCCGCAGGGTGCGGAGCACGCTCACGCGGCCCTTGGCGTCGTCGTCCTGCGAGCGGCGGAAATCGTCCTCGGCGTCGAGGTCCTCGACCCAGTCCGACAGCGCCTTGACCCGACGCGCCGCGAGCTTCTTCAGCATCGGCGAGCCGTCGATGGCGGCGAAGTCGACGTACTCGAGCCGACGGCACTCGGTGGGCACGTGCTCGAGCACGCTCCCACGCGCGTAGCCGTAGCGGAACCAGGCCCAGAACACCGACGCCGAGACCAGGAGCGCGATCAACGCGCTCGCCAGCACCAGCACCACCGTCCGCGATTTCGGCTCTGGCGCGCTGCGCTGCGCCTCCGGGGCGGGCTCGATGGCGACGGGCTTGGTCTCGACGACCGGGGCATCCATCGAGCCGGCGATCGTCGGCGCGATGTCCGGCGGGGGCTCGAACACGTCGGCGCCCTGCACCGCGCTCGAAGGCGGAGGAGCCTCGAGCGACGTGCGGCCCTCGGGATCGTCCGCCATGGCCGCCACGAGCAGGGGCGCGATCGCTTCGGTGCCGACCCACTCGGTCGTGCCGAACCGCGCGACGAGGGTCCCGGCCGGCAGATCACCGCGCTTGCGTCGATCGTCGAGCTCGGCAGCCGTCATCTCGACGGCCTTGCCCCGGCCCGGCAACGACACCCAGAAGCGCGGCGGCGAAGCCACGGAGGTCAGCCCTCCTTGAAGACCGCGGTGCGTTCGTGCGGGAGCGACGGAGCCGGATCGGGGCCGGGCAGATCGTCGTAGCGAATCTCGGCGGCGATCTTCGGGTCGACGCAGCCGTTGTCGAGGTACCAGCGGATCGCGCGGGCGAGCGTCTTGCGCGCCGGACGGTGCTGGTAGCCGAGCTCACGCTCCGCCTTCGCGCTCGAGACCCACATGAAGCTCGAGTAGAAATCGCGCGTCATCTTGTAGGTGAACTCGGGCTCGCCGCCGGTGATCCGCGCGACGGCTTCCATGCCGCGGCCCAGCAGCTCGACGAGGCCCTGCGACACGGGCTTGCCCGGCCCGCCGAGACCGGTGATCGACGAGAGGGTCTCGATGATCTGGGTGAACGTGAGGTTCTCTCCGCCGAGGATGTACCGCTCGCCGAGGCGGCCTTTGTCCATCGCCGCGAGATGCCCCTGGCAGACGTCGTCGACGTCGACCACCGAGATGCCACCAGGCGTGGCGGGAAACGCAATCGGCGCCTTCCAGTTCAGGTACTTCACGATCAGCACGCCGGACGGCGTCGGGCGCGCGTCGCCCGGACCGAACACGCCGCAGGGGTCGACGACCACGAGCGGGATCTCGTTCGCCATCGAGAGCGCGAGCTCCTCGGCGCGACGCTTGGCCACGATGTAGATCTCGGAGTCGGCGAGGTTCCAATCGGCATTCTCGTCGAGCGGCTCGGGGCTCTTGTTCGCACCGATGGCCGCGACGGAGCTCGTGAGCACGACCCGCTGGATCTGGCTCCCTCGGGCCTTCACCGCGTCGAGCACCGTACGCGTGCCGCGCACCGCCGGGTCCATGATCTTCGCCGGGTCCGGGTCCCACATCTTGTAGGCCGCGGCCACGTGATACACGCGGTCACAACCGGCGAGCGCACGGTAGACCGTGTGCTCGATGGTGATGTCGCCGTCGACGACCTCGACGGGGAGCTTCTTCAGGTGCTTGCGCGACGCCGTGGGCCGCACGAGGCACTTCACGTCCTCGCCGCGCTCCACCAACGCACGCACTAGGCGCGCTCCGATGAACCCACTCGCGCCGGTGACAAGGGCCTTCGCCATGGTCATCGGGTGTAGAGCAGAATCAGTCGACAGTCGACAGTCGGCTCACTGCTTCAGGTGCGTGACGTACCACTTCGACTCGTGGTCGATCATGGTGGCCACGTCGAGCGTCTTGCTCTTGCCCTTGACCTTGTAGTGCAGCTTGGACTTGGTGACCTTGTTGTACCCGGTCTTGTTGAACTCCTTCTTGGGAGCCACGTAGACCTGAGTCTTCGGGTTCAGCTCGAAGCTCTCGAACTCCGCCTCGGCGGCCTTCTTTCCCAGCTTCTTGTGGTAGCTGTGGATGTGGGCCTTGTACTCCTTGACGAGCTTGTCCCAGTAGGCGCTCGGGTCCTTCACGTCCTTGAGGCCGACGAACGGCTCACGGGGGAAGAACATCGCCATCGCGATTTCGGGCTCGTCCTTCTGGATGGCCTCGAAGAGCTTCTTGGCGCGCGCCTGGAGCTCGTCGACCGGCGCGGGTGGCGCCCCCGAGTCGAGCGGCTGCGACAGAGCGCCCGCGTCACCCGAGGCCGCGGGCTCGGCCGAGCCCGACGCGCTCGACGCCGGTGCGCCCGAATCGAGCAGCGACGCCGGCGGCGCACCCTTGGTGCATGCGGCGAGCAGCAGGCAGAACGTGACGCACAGGGCACGACCGGGTGACATCGACTTCACTCCGATAGAACGCCCAGGGCCGCGCGGCCAGTTCTCGTGACCGTTCTCGTGATCCGAAGCGTGGAGCAACCCGAGCCCAAAGCCCGAAGGCGGCAATCCGAAGCGCGCGGCGCGAGCCCCGCGCGCTCGGGGGGTGTCGGGGGGAGCGATAGCTCCCCCTGACCATGAAGACTTGAACCCGGGGGGCGACAGGAGCAGCCTGCTCGGCCATGAGCGCCATCACCCAGGTCATCGCCCGAGAAATCCTCGATTCGCGTGGAAACCCGACCGTCGAAGTGGAGGTCTTCACCGAAGGCGGCCACGGACGCGCTGCGGTCCCCTCGGGGGCGTCGACCGGCGAGCACGAGGCCATCGAGCTGCGCGACGGCGACAAGAAGCGCTACCTCGGCAAGGGTGTCCTGAAGGCCGTCGAGAACGTGAGCGACTCGTGCGCCCCGGCCGTCATCGGCCTCGACGTGTTCGATCAGTCGGCGGTCGACGCTGTCCTGCGCAAGGTCGACGGCACGCCGAACAAGGCGAAGATCGGCGCCAACGCGATCCTCGGCGTCTCGCTCGCCGTCGCGCGCGCGGCCGCGGACGAGCTCGGCCTCCCGCTGTGGCGTTACCTCGGTGGCGCGCAGGCGCGCGTGCTCCCCACGCCGCTGATGAACATCCTCAACGGCGGCTCGCACGCCGACAACGGCCTCGAGATCCAGGAGTTCATGGTCGTTCCGTGGGGCGCACCGACCTTCGCCGAGGGCCTCCGCGCCGGCGTCGAGGTGTTCCACCACCTCAAGGCGAACCTGAAGAAGGACGGCCTCACCACCGCCGTCGGCGACGAGGGCGGTTTCGCCCCGCGCCTCGCCAACAACGAAGAGGCGATCCAGCGCATCATGGCGTCGATCTCCGCCGCCGGCTACCAGCCGGGCAAGGACATCGCCCTCGCGCTCGACTGCGCCGCGAGCGAGTTCTACGACGCGAAGACCAAGCAGTACACGTTCGACAAGAAGCAGGTGAGCGGCGCGCAGCTCATCGACATCTACGCGAAGCTCGTCGAGACCTACCCGCTGGTGAGCATCGAAGACGGCTGCGCCGAAGACGACTGGGATACGTGGAAGGCCCTCACCGAGCGCCTCGGCAAGAAGGCGCAGCTGGTCGGCGACGATCTCTTCGTCACCAACCCGGAGCGCCTTGCCCAGGGCATCGAGAAGGGCATCGCCAACTCCATCCTGGTGAAGGTCAACCAGATCGGCACGCTCACCGAGACCCTCGACGCCATCCGCATGGCGCAGAAGGCCGGCTTCACCGCGATCATCTCGCACCGCTCGGGCGAGACCGAGGACTCGTTCATCGCCGATCTCGCCGTCGCCACCAACGCGGGGCAGATCAAGACGGGCAGCGCTTCGCGCAGCGATCGCATCGCCAAGTACAACCAGCTGCTCCGCATCGCCTACGAGCTCGGCGACGGGCAGGTGTACTCGGGTCGCTTCCGCGCCTGAGCGCGAGAGCGCGCACGAGGGCGCGAGCGATCCTTCGGTCGGGCATCACACCCGAACGATGTCGATCTCTCGCGCTCTCCCCCTTTTGTTGCTCACCTCTGCTCTCGGCTGCGGCAGCGGCGGTCCGAAGGGTCCCGTCGCGCCAGCGCCAAAGGCCTCGAGCGCCGACCTGCACGCGGACGAGAACACGTGGATGACCCTCGCCCCGCAGGGGGCGCGCCTCCGCGTGCCCGCGGGATGGAAGGTGTCGAGCAACGGAACCGAGCTGCGTGCGGAGCCTGGTGACGGCAAGGCGGTGTTGATCCTCGACGCGGCCGAGAGCAAGTCGGAGCTCGAGAAGAAGATTCGCATGCTCGGCGCACGGTACGGCCTCGACCGCGTGGACTTCCAACCGCCGCGCGCGGGCAACCTCAACGGCATTCCGGTGCTGATGTTCGAGGACATGGCCGCCGAATCGAAGGGTGCGCCGGTCGACGTCTTCATGCTGCTCGGCGAGGCTCCGCACGGCAACGGCATCGTCATCGTGTTCCTGTACGCGTCCGATGCGACCCAGAAGCACGACCTCGAGCTCATCGCCGCGGCCAACACGTTGCGGCCGACTTGATCGCTCGTGTCGCTTGGTGGTCGCCGACTTGAGCGCTCGTGTCGCTTGGTGGTCGAAGGTTGAAAGTCGAAGGTCGAAGGTGAGACGAGAAGAGGCATCTCGTTCGACCTTCGACCTTTGACCTTTGACCTTTGGGTGTAGACCTGATCCTGACGCCGACTCCTCGCGTCGTGCCGAAGCGACGAACTCACCACGGAGGCACGGAGGCACGGAGTAGTGCTGCCGCTCGCTTCGCGCCGAACGAGATTGGACTCTCGTCGACCAGCACCTCGTCGAGGTGTGCGCTCGCGTCACGTACGTGAGGCCAGCGTCTGCATCGGCAGACAAATCTCGACCTCCTCGTCTCCGTGCCTCCGTGGTGAATTCTCGGGCAGCAGGGACGACGGTGCCGTCAGGATGAGAGCTACACCGTGACCTTTGACCTTCGACCTTTGACCTGAGCGAGTCACTCGTACGGATTGTCGATCTTCAGCGGCTTCGGCGGCGGCCGCACCCACAAGGGAATGCCGGCGTTCGCGGGGATCGCGGCCTCCTTCGCCGCTTCCTTCGAATTCGATCGGGGGGGAGGCTCGACGAGTTGTGCGCGGGCAGCCGGCGCGTTGACCGAAGGCTTGGCGACCACGGGGGGCGAAGTCGGGGCGGCGACGGCGGGCAACGCGGCAACCGTTGCCGCGGGCGCGATCACCGCGCCGCCGCCGGCGATCGGCACCGAAGGCGGGCGCGGAGGCTCGGCCGGAGCCGCATGCGCGCTCGCCACCGCAGCCCCCGCGCGGTGCACCCGGGGCTCCGAGCGGGTTCCGACCAGCGCGAGCGCGAGGACGGCGATACACGACACCGCAACCGCACGGGGTGCGAGCGAGCTGCCACGACGGAAGTCGACGAACGGCTCGTCGTCGCTCGGCACGTCGCCGTAGTGCTCCGAGTAGTGCTCCGAGTAGTGCTCCGAGTCGATCGCCATGTCCGTCGGCACCGCGATCCGATCCGACATCGGCGGTGCTTCCTCGTCCTCGTCCTCGTCATCGCTCGGCGCTTCCGGGGGTTCGGGCGGCGGCGCGCTCGATGCGCCGCGCTCGCTCGACCCGTTCCCCGGGCCCACGCCCGGGATGGTCGGCCAGTGATCGATGACACCGCAACGCGCGACGTCCAGGTACTCGTTCGGTACGCGCACCATGCGCTCGAGCGCAGAGAGCCCACCGGGACAGTGGCTCGACGCGACCCGCGCCCGCTGGGCGAACGCCGCCGCCGAGCCGATCTCCCCGATCAGGCACGCGTCCGCGATCTCCTCCACGCGCTTGTCACTCCGGTCTCGGCCCACGCAGTCGAGGAGCAGCGCGCGCAACATCGCGACGTCGCGGCGCACATCGACCGGCTCCCCGAGCCACTGGGCGCGTCCGAAGTCCACCAGCTTGGGCGTGAAGCGTCCGTGCGGGTCCCGATGGAGCACGATTGCGCGGGGCGCGATCCCTCCGTGGACCACCCCGACCGCGTGCGCGTCGGCGACGACACCGGCGATCTCGGCGACCAATCGGAGCGCGGTGCCCACGGGCAACGCCCCGCGCCGCGAAAGGACGGATGCCAGCGTCTCGCCCATCAGCAGCTCGGTCGCGATCCACAGGCCCGAGCCCGGGGCGCAACCGACGTCCAGCACGCGCGCGAGGAACGGAGAATGAAGCGTCGTGAGGTGAGCGAGCCCCCGCGCGATCTCACCCATGACGGGCGCGCGTGGCAGCAGGCGCATCGCCACCTGCCGCGAAGGGACGCGGTCGGCGCCCCGCCAGAGCTCTCCGAATCGACCCACCGCGAGTCGGTTCACCAAGCGGAACCGCTCACCGAACAACCGTCCCTGTGCCTTCTGGACCAGATCCATGTCGCCCCCCTTGCCGCCACACCCGGAGCCGCCGGGCCTCTCGCCGAGTCGATCGGGGAGCTGCGACTGCAACCTTCATGCAGCCTCCCTCTGCGTGCTTCGGCGCCCTGACGCGAGAACGGGGCTCGGTTGTGGCGCGCCGGACCGATGCGGCCGGCCCGCCGGCGAAGGCGTCCGCCGCCGCCGCGTTGACGCCGCGGCGCTCGACCGGACGGCAGACGGCTCGTTCCTTCGCCTCGGCACCGACTACAGGGCTATTCTCGGGGGGATGGCCGACCCCACGCGCCCGGAGCGACCGGGCGATCGAGCGAGGACCGGCGCGCCGCGAGGGCGCCCCGATCCGCTCGTGGGGACGGTGGTCGCGGGGCGCTTCCGCATCGAGGCGCGCATCGCCGCCGGCGGGATGGGGACCGTGTACCGCGCCGAGCAGCTCGGCCTCGATCGCAAGGTCGCTCTCAAGCTCTTGCACGCCGCGGAGCTCGAGGGCACCGAGGACTCCCAGGCCGACGACGACCTCGCCGTCCTCGAGAAGCGCTTCTCGCGCGAGGCGGCCATCCTCGCCAAGCTGTCGCACCCCAACGTCGTGACCGTGTTCGACTACGGCCGCATCGACGAACCGGGCCCGAGCGGCGACCCGTACGACCGGCAGCGTCCGCGGTTCTACATGGTGATGGAGCTCCTCGCGGGCGACACGCTCCAGGAGCGCCTCAGCCGCCGCAAGGTCTTCTCCGTCGACGAGTTCCTCCCGATCGCCCGACAAATCGCCCGGGGCCTCCGCGAGGCGCATGCGCTCGGCGTGGTGCACCGCGATCTCAAGCCCGCGAACGTCATGATCGTGCGCGACCGTGACGGCGAGGAGATCGTCAAGCTCCTCGACTTCGGGATCGGCAAGATCCTCGACCGCGACGTACTCTCGTCGGAGGCGAGCGATCCCGGCGCCGAGCTCACGCAGGAGGGTCGGTTCGTCGGCTCGCCGCTCTACATGTCCCCCGAGCAGATCGCGCACGGTCGGGTCGATGCGCGGACCGACATCTACACGCTGGGGGTGGTGATGTACCGGTGCCTCGCCGGCATCCACCCCTTCCACAAGGATCGCACCGCGCTGGTGATGCTCGCGCACCTGCACGAGGAGGCCGTTCCGCTGCGCGATCGGGTGCCCGGGCTCCCCGCCTGGCTCGGCGAGCTCGTCGATCGCTGCATGCAGAAGGAGCCCGGGCGACGCCCGGCGACGATGGACGAGGTCTACCGGACGCTGGCAGACCACGGCGCACCCGCGCCGCACTCGTCGGGCCTCACCCCGATCGGCCGGCGTGCAGATGGCCTGCCGGCACTCTCTCCCGTCGAGTCGATCACCGCGCTCCCGGCCGTCGAGGAGGCGCCGACGCTGAGCAGCGGGAGCGTCTCCGCGGGTGCCCTGCTCACGCCGCACACCACGACGCGGCCGTCGACGATGGCCGCTGGCGAATCGACCACGCTGGACGCGCCGCGCGCCCGCAAGCTCTGGCCGTTCGTCGTGCTCGGCGCAGTGGTCGTGGGTGTCGTCCTCGCGCTGATCCTCGTCGCGCGCCAGAGCGCCGACCGGGCGGCGAAGCAACCGGAGGAGTCGTCGGTCGCGACGAACAAAGCCGCGCCACCGAGCGCCGCGCCCTCCCCCGCGCCTTCGCCCCTCGATCTCTCACCGAGCGAGAGTGTCTCGGCCGCCCCGAGCCCGCCGCCCACCGTGACTCCGAAGGTCGTGAAGCCGCCGATCAAACCTCCCTCTGCGGCCTCTCCGCCCCCGCCCGTCGCCGCCCCCGACATCAACCTCAAGCGCTGAGCAACGCTCAGCTACGGCCACGGGTCTCGATATGCGCCGAACCTCTCGCGCCGCCGTACTCGCAGTCCTCGCCCTGTTCGGATCGACGCTCGCGCCGCGCGCCGGGGCCGACGACCTGGCCGACGAAGCCGACGTGCAGTTCGAGCTCGGCGCCAAGAAGTGGCAGGCCGGCGACTACCTCGGTGCGCTCGAGCACTTTCTCACGAGCAACCGCCTCGTCCCGAACAAGAACGTCCTCTACAACATCGCGCGCTGCTACGAGCAGTTGCACCGGTACCCCGATGCATATCGGGCTTATGGACGTGCGCAGGAGGCGGAGAACACCCCCGAAAGGAAGAAGGACATCGAGGCGGCGCTCGCGCGCATGGCCCCCAAGGTCGCCATCCTCGAGGTCGAGACCAATCCGCCGGGCGCGACGGTCTACCTCGAGCGGAAGGATCTCGGCCCGCGCGGGAGCACGCCCCGCAAGCTCGGCCTCGACAAGGGCAAGTACAAGGTGCTCGTCGAGCTCCCCGGGTACGAGCCTGCATCGATCGCCGACGTCGAGGTCGAGATCGGCCAGTCGAAGACGGTCATCCTCAAGCTCGAGGCGATTCTTGGCACGCTCGCCATCGGCGGCGAGGACGTTGGAGCCGCGGTGCGGATCGACAAGGCCGACGGCCCAGTGATGTGCACCCTGCCCTGCAACCCACGGGTGATCCCGGGCAAGCACGTGCTCCACATCAGCAAAGAGGGCTACAAGCGCGCGGAGATCGCGATCGAGGTCCTGCCGAAGCAGACGCTCACGGTCACACCGAAGCTCGAGGTGGTGACCGGCGTGGTGGTCGTCAACGCCGACGTGCAGAACGCCCTCATCGAGGTCGACGGCAAGCCCTACGGCTTCACGCCCGCCGTCATCCAGGTGCCGGTCGGCAAGCACTCGATGACCGTCTCCCGCAGCGGCTTTCGCGCGGTCACCCGGCCGATCGCGGTCAGCGAGACCGGGCAGGTCCGCATCGACGCGACGTTGACCGAGGTCTCCGAGGTCACCGCGGCGTCCCGTACCGAGGAGTCGGTCGAAGACGCCCCGAGCTCTGTCTCCATCGTGCCCAGCATCGAGCTGCGCGGGATGGGCTACCCCACGATCGCGGAGGCGCTCCGCGGTGTCCGCGGTGTCTACCTCACCGACGATCGCCACTATACGACCCTCGGCTTCCGCGGGTTCTCCCGGCTCGGTGACTACGGCAACCGGGTGCTGATCCTGGTCGACGGCCACCCGAGCAACGACAACTACGCGGGCTCTTCGTACGTCGGGTTCGACGGACGCACCGACCTCGAGGACGTGGAGCGGATCGAGGTCGTGCGGGGCCCGGGCTCGGTGCTCTACGGCACCGGCGCCTTCTTCGGAGTGGTCAACCTGGTCACGCGCGGCCGCGGCAATCCCGACCGCGTGGAGTTCGGCGTCTCCACCGCGGAGGACGCGGTGATGCGCGCGCGCACCTCCGCCAACGTCCGGTTCTCGCCCGATGCCGGCGCGTGGACCTCGTTCTCGATCGCGCGCGGTTTCGGTCGCGACTTGTACACCCCCGAGCTCGCGACCCCCGGAGGGTTCGACGGTTGGTCGCGCGGCCACGACGGCTTCGACGCCGGGACGATCGCGGGCCGCGCCTATTACAAGGCGCTGACGGTCCAGTGGTCGTATCACGAGCGAAAGAAGCTCCTGCCCACCGGGGCCTTCGAGACCATCCCCGGCAGCCCCGACAACTCGTTCCTCGATCGCCGCTCCTTCGTCGAGGCGCGCTTCGAGCCGAAGCTGGGCGAGCGCGCGCAGTCGTTCACCCGCGCGCACCTGAACTTCTACGACTTCGTCGGCCGCTACCCGTACGATCCCGTCGACGGAGGCAACGAGACCGAGAAGTATCACGGCGCTTGGGCGGGCTTCGAGCAACGCTTCGCGTTCGAGCTGGAGAAGCTCCTCCGCCTGACGGTGGGCGGCGAGGTGATCCGCCACGCACGCACCGACCTCCGCGTCTCGTCGCTCACCCAGAACTACGTCATCGAGAACCCCTACACCGTGGGCGCGGGCTACCTGCTCGCCGACGTCACGCCGAGCCCTCGCTTCAAGGTCTCGGCGGGCGCGCGCCTCGATTGGTACTCGACCGTCGGCGCCTCGCTCAATCCTCGCCTCGCGTTGATCACCAGGCCCTGGCACGACGGCGTGGCGAAGCTGATGGTCGGCAAGGCGTTCCGCGCGCCGAGCTTCTACGAGCTGTTCTACCAGTCCAAGGTGCAGGTGCCCGGAGTCGACCTGAAGCCGGAGAACGTCTGGTCGGCGGAGCTCGAGGTCTCGCACCGCTTCTCGTCGACCGTGGTCGCGACGGTCTCGTCCTGGGCCAACCACGTCGACAACCTGGTCGTGCTCCGCGGCGACGGCACCGAGACGGAGCCCAGCTACTACCAGAACTCCGGCAAGCCGATCCTCGCCTACGGCGGCGACTTCGAGCTGCGCCGCGACTTTCGCGAAGGCTGGATGCTCGCGGGCAACGTCTCCGTCCAGAAGACCCGGTACCTCTCCGACTCCGAGGGCGAGTACCGCAAGCTGCCGAACTCGCCCGAGCTGCTCGGCGCAGTGCGTGGCGGCATCCCCATCGTCCCGCGCGCGCTCGTGCTCACGAGCCGCGTCTCGTACGTCGGGCCCCGCTGGGATCGTTACGAACGCAACGACGCCGCCGAGACGCAGGAGAAGACCGACCCGGCGCTGATCTGGGATCTGGTCTTCACCGGCGAGGCCGAACGCACCGGCATCCGCTGGGGCGTCGGCGTCTACAACGCGTTCGACTGGCGATGGGTCGCGCCCGTCTCCGGCGAGTTCCGCCAGCGCTCGATCCTCCAGAACGGCCGCACCTTCTACGCCTCGCTGTCGGTCGCGTTCTGAAGAGCGCGGCCCGCGGCCGCCCGAGACCCGAAAATTTTCACCACGGAGACACGGAGGCGAGGAGTTCGAGAGAGTCTGCCGCTCGCGGCTGACACCTCTGGGCCGCCCTCGGACGCCCGGAACGAAAGCGGCGAGCGAGCGAGCGCGCGCGCCCGTGTACGATCGGAGTCATGCGACCAGCCGCATACCTGATCTCGATGGCGCTCGCCGGCTGCGGTGCGCGAACGATCACCGAAGTCGAGCCGCAAGATGCGGAAGCCGAGCGCATCGCGTGCGTGCGACCCGCGCCGCCGTTCCGTTCACTCACCCACGTCGTTTCGAATACGGGTTGGGGCTATTCGGTCCGGACGCTGTCGCTCGACGCCTCATGCAACGGAACCTTCACCTCGGTCGAGAGGGCGGACGCGATCGGAACCCCCCGCTCCATCAAGCTCGCTCCCGCAGACTGCGCGCAGCTCCACGACATCGCCGACTGTTTCGACCGACTGGACCTGGTTCGCCCTTGCTCCAGTTACGATGGCTCGGACGAGCTGACCGTCGTCAACGAATCAGGCGTTATCAGAGGCTGCACGGGTGTCGGCTCTTACGATTTGCGGAGCGCGCTCTCCAAGATCGAGCCCCGCTACTAGAGTTACAGACCGATCCGCAGAACGTGCGTCGCAGCGCGTCGATCGGCAGACCCACTCTCGTCTCGCCTCCGCGCCTCCGCTCCTCCGTGTCTCCGTGGTGAGTCTCGCTCTCGTCTCGTCTGACGACTGACGACTCTACTCGGCGGCGGCGTCCAGCCCCGGCCTCACGGCCTGAGCGATCGCCTCGACCTGCGCGAACAAACGCGGGAGCGACGAGAGCAACAACGCCTGCGGGCCGTCGGAGCGGGAGACGCCCGGATCGGGGTGGCACTCCACCATCACGCCGTCGGCGCCCGCCGCGATCGCCGCGGCGGCCATCGGCAACACCGCGCGGCGCACGCCCACGCCGTGCGAGGGATCGACGAGCACCGGGAGATCGGTCCGCATGCGGAGCAGCGGCACGGCGGCGATGTCGACGAGGTTGCGGGCAGCGTCGTCGAAGCCACGCACGCCGCGCTCCCACAGGAGGATCTGGCGGGCACCCGCGTTGGCGAGGTGCTCGGCGGCGTGGAGCCAGTCGTCGAGCGTCGCCGACGGCGAGCGCTTGAGGAGCACCGGCTTGTCGACCGACGCGACCGCGCGGAGCAGCGCGAAGTCGCTCATCGTGCGGGCCCCGATCTGCAGCACGTCGGCGTGGAGCGCGACCGCTTCGACGTCGCGCGGATCGAGCACCTCGGTGACGACGCCCATGCGGTGGCGATCGGCCACCTGCCGGAGGAGGCGCAGGGCGGTCAGTCCGTGGCCAGCGAAGGAGTACGGGCTCGTTCGCGGCTTGTACGCGCCGCCCCGGAGCAACCGCCCGCCGCACCCCGCGATGGCCTTCGCGCACGCCTCGAGTTGCTCGAGCGACTCCACGGCACACGGTCCGGCGATGATCACCGGACGGTCGTCGCCGACGACGATGCGATCCTTCTGCGCACCCCCGACCGTGATCTCGACCAACCGCGCGCCCGGACCCCGCCGCGCGATCTTCGGCCAGGGCGTGGGGGCCGACAACACGCGCGCGACGCCGGGAGCCCGCTCGAGACGTGCGGTCGACTCGTCGTCGAGCACCGCGGTCATCGCCACCACGCGACCGTGCTCCTCGAGCGGTTTCGGATCGCCGCCGGCACGGACCACCTCGGCAGCGAAGGCACGCGGATCGAGCGAGGCATCGAGGAGGAAGGTTCGGCTACGCATGATTCACTTCCTGAGCAGGACGTCGACCGCCACGAGCACGAAGAACCCGAGCGAGACGTACCCGTTGATGTCGAAGAACGCCGCGTCGATGCGCGAGAGATCGACCCGGGTGTCGTCGATCGATCGAACCAGCCGGTGCTCGTAGACGAGGAGCCCGCCGACGAGCACGACCGCGAGGGCGAAGGCGGGTCCGCCCCCGAGCAGGATGCACGTGGTGGCGAGCGCGAGACACGTGACGACGTGGAGCCCCCGGGCGATGCGGAGCGCCCCCCGCGCGCCGAACCGCGAGGGAATGGACCGCAAGCCCTGCTCGCGATCGAACGACTCGTCCTGGAGGCTGTAGAGCACGTCGAACCCGCCGACCCAGGTGAGCACCGAGAGCATCAGCGTGACGATCCCGAGCTCCGGCCGCGCGCCGATCGCGAGCCACGCGCCACCAGGCGCGAGCGAGAGCGCGAGGCCGAGCCACAGGTGCGCGGCCCAGGTGAACCGCTTGGCGTGCGAGTAGCCGAGGAGCACGAGCAGGACCGGAAGGGCGAGCATCGCCGGGACGGTCCCGAGCGAAGCCGCGGAGGCGACGAAGAGCAGCGACGTGAACGCGACGAGGCCGGCGGCTGCCCGCGGGGAGACGATGCCGGCGGGAATTTCCCGCTGCTTGGTGCGGGGGTTCCGCGCGTCGATGTCCCGGTCGACGAGCCGGTTGTAGGCCATGGCCGCCGAGCGCGCCGAAACGAGGCAGATCGCGATCGCGAGCACCCGCAGCGCCGTCACGGGCGGGTGCGGCCGAAGGGTGGCGAGCATCGCCGCCGCGACCGCGAACGGCGCCGCGAAGATGGTGTGAGAGAGCTTCACCAGCGAGGCGAACGTGGCGGCGCGGCGACCGAGGACCGTGATCAAGACACACCTCCAGCGGGCACGAGCAACCGGCGAACCACGTTGCGGGAACGAAGCAACCAGGTCGAAGGGTCGACGTCCGCCGGGAGCCCCTGCGCGTGCAGCACCCCCGGCGCGGTACCGACCACCAGTCGACCGAGCGAGGGCCATCCGATCGCCCGCGCCCCACCCCACGTCGCCGCCGAGACGAGCTCCGCCGCGGGGACCTCGGGGTTGCGATCGAACAGCGCGCGCGCGTCGGCCAACGGATCGAGCGACGGCGCCGAGGCGAGCGAATCGGTCCCGAGGGCGATCGGAACGCCCGCGGCGCGCAGAGCGATGAGCGGCGGGAGACGCGTCTCGATGGTCAGGTTCGAGCGTGGGCACAACACGACGATCGCGCCACTCTCGGCCACGCCCTCGAGCTCCTCGGGGCGCGCGTCGGAGAGGTGCACGAGCGCCGCTCCCTTCCGCAAGAGGCCGAGCGCGCGCGCAGCGGCGATCGGGTGTGTGCCCGCGACGGGGAAGGCCCGCGCGACCTCGGCCAGCCCGCGTGCTGCGTAGAACGCAGCGAGCGGACCGCTGCCGTCCCGCACGAACGCGCGCTCGGCGGCGTGCTCGGCGAGGTGGATCGTGATCGGTCCGTCGCCCGCCGCGGCGAGCAACGCGCGGACGACGTCGGGATGGGTGGAGTAGAGCGCGTGCGGCGTCGGCACCCAACGCATTCGCTGGTTGGATGGCTTGGCCGCGTCGCGCGCGAGACCGAGCTTCTCGACCTGCTCGAGCCCGCGCGCCCGATCGAGCGCGAACACCTCGTGCCAGATCGTCCCGAAGAACGACCGCGAGAGGCGCGCCCACGCGGCGAGCGTGTTGGTCACCTCGCCCACGCCGACCACGCCGGCCTCGCGCATGCCTTCGATGGCGGCGTCGATCGCCGCATCGCGCTCCTCTGCCATCTCCTCGGCGCGCGCACGTTGGAGCGCCTCGAGCCACGGCACGAAGCCCGTGCCCGGCGGCATCTTGCCCCGCATGCCCGAGAGCTCGAGGTGGGTGTGGGCGTTGATCAAGCCCGGCATCAAGAGCCCGGACACGCGCTCCACCCGAATTTCGGCCGCACGCGGAAGCACCTCGGAGGCGGGACCGACCGCGCGCACCACGTCGCCATCCAGGAGGAGGGCGCCGTCGCGCACGGTGGTGCCGTCGCCGATCAGGAGCGCGTCGGCGTGCAGGCAGCGCATCATGCGGGTTGCCCCAGGTGCTCGTAGCGCACGTTGCGCCGAACCACGCGGTAGCCGGCGCGGTGCACCAGGTCCTCGATGCGCGCGGCGTCCATCCGGAACGTGGTTCCCGCGCTCGAGACGACGTTCTCCTCGAACATCACGCTGCCCCAATCGTCGGCGCCGAAGCGGAGGGCCACCTGCCCGACGTGGGGTCCCTGGGTGACCCACGACGCGCCGACGTGATCGACGTTGTCGAGCATCAGCCGAGCGATGGCCTGCGTCCGCAGGTAGAGCACCGTGCCGTGGTCTCCCGACGCGATCCGGGTGCCTCGTTCGTACTGAAAATCCCAGCAGAAGAACGCGGTGAACCCGCCGGTCTCGTCCTGCAGATCGCGGAGCTTCACGAGGTGCGCGATGCGCTCGGCCGCCGTGTCGACGGTGCCGTACATCATGGTGCCGCTCGAACGCAGTCCCATGTGGTGGGCCGTCCGCATCACGCCGAGCCACTCGTCGCTCGTGCACTTGGCCTTGGCGATCATGCGCCGCACGCGGTCGACCAGGATCTCGGCGCCGCCGCCGGGCACCGAATCGAGGCCGGCAGCGTTCAACCGACGCAGCACCGTTGCGACGTCCAGGCTCTCGAGCTGCGCGAGGTGGAGGATCTCCTCGGGAGAGAGCGCGTGCAGCCCGAGACCGTAGGTCGCCTTGATCCAGCGGAAGAGGTCCTCGTACCACTCGATGCGGAGACCGGGGTTGAGGCCACCCTGCAGGAGGATCTGCACCCCACCGGCGTCGACCACCTCTTGCAGCTTCTTCCCCAGCACCTCGCGCGAGAGCACGTAGCCCTCCTCGTGGCCGACCGGGCGGTAGAACGCGCAGAACCGGCACGACGTGGTGCACACGTTCGTGTAGTTGACGTTGCGGTCGACGATGTACGTGACCACGTCGGACGCGTTCTTGCGGCGACGCACCTGGTCGGCCGCGAGCCCGAGATCGAACAGGCTCGCCTCTTCGTACAACCGCATTCCTTCGCTCGCCGAGAGCCGTCCGCCGTCGGCGACGCGCACCAGGAGCGAGTCGAGCGACGGGCGCTGCCGCGCAGGCGGTTGACCGCTCCGCACGACCCGCAGATCGGGCGGCGGAAGCAGCTTCGCCTCGGCAGCCTCACGGAGGAACCGGTGGAGCCCTTGCTCGGCGGCGTCGTCGATCGGGTGCGAGATCGAATCGCGGAGATAGCTCACGAAGGCCTCTGGCTCTCGGCCGCGGGCACGCGCGTAGGCTGTCGCGATGGCGTCACGCGCGGCGACGCCCTCTGCCGCGGCGCGCCGGAGCCGCCCGACGATCGCGTCGGTGAAGGTGCCGCGCTTGGCCGCCCACCCCGCAAACACGAACGGCAGCCCGGTGCGCTCGTTCCACGCCTGCCCGAGGTCGAGCACGTGGGGAAAGCGACCTTCGATCTCGAGCGCCGGATCGCCGATGATCACGCCTCCGACGGTGCCGCCGATGCCCGCGATGACCTCGTGCGGCGGCCGGGCGACGACGCGCCCCTTGTCGCCCGCGTGCGAGCCGCGGGCGGCGAGCTCGAGTCGCGCGAGCACCACGCTGGTCCTCGACGACGCGTCGAGCGCGAGCCGTTCGAGCTGGGAAATGGGCTCGCCGGCCGCGATGACCACGCTGCGCACGGGACCGCGCGCGACGATGCCGACGTCGAGCACGTCGACCTCGCCGAGCGTGGCGGCCGCGGCCACGGGAACGAGCGCCACGTCGCACTCGCCCTCGTTCAGCCGACGCGCGACCTCGGAAGGCGGTCCGAGGTACAGCTCGACGGACGGGTCTTCGGCGAGCCCCTGCATCAGCGGAGCCGCGTTGAGGAACCCGACACCGGCGATGCGCAATCGGCTCATGATCCCGACACCACGGACAGGTGCTTGCCCTGCTTTCGCTCCCGCACCTTGAACTGCCCCTCGAGCGCGGCGCGGGGATACTCCTGCACCACGCGATAGAGCGTGTCGCGCTCGACCGGGATGCGTCCGGCCTCGCGGATCAAGCGGACCAGGTCGTCGACGCTCAGGCCGTCGGGCGCCTTCTTGTTGGCCGCCGTGTAGATGGTCTCGCCGACGATGGTCCCGTCGACGTCGTCGGCGCCGAACGACAGCCCGATCTGCGCGACCTTCGGCGTCGAGCTGACCCAGTACGCTTTGATGTGATCGAAGTTGTCGAGCGTGAGGCGCGACACCGCGAGCGTGCGCAGATCGTCGACGCCGGTCGGCCCGGGAAGCTGCTGCATGCCGTTGCCATCGGGGTGGAACGCCAGCGGAATGAACGCCTGAAACCGCCCCTTGCCTCGGGCGACGGACTCGTCCTGCAATCGACGCAGACGCATCAGGTGATCGACCCGGTGGGCGAACGTCTCGATGTGCCCGTAGAGCATCGTGGCGTTGGTCATCATCCCGAGCGCGTGCGCCTCGCGGTGCACCGCGAGCCACTCCTCGCCGGTCGCCTTGTCGTCCGAGATCTTGCGGCGAACGTCCTCGTGGAGGATCTCGGCGCCGCCGCCCGGAAGCGACTCGAGCCCCGCGGCCATGAGCCGCTCGAAGACCTCGCGCACCGTCATCTGGTAGTGCTGTGCGAAGAAGTGGATCTCGACCGCGGTGAAACACTTCCGGTGCGCGTAGGGGAACTCCCGCCGCATCGCCGAGAGCAGCTCCTCGTAATACGAGAACGGCAGGCCCTTGTGCAGACCGTTGACGACGTGAACCTCGGTGGGGGGCGAGGCCGGATCGATCTTCCGCCGCAGCGCCTCGATCGCCTGCGCGACGGTCATGGTGTGCGCGCCCGGCATGCCCTCTTCGAGCTTGGCAAACGAACAGAAGTTGCACGACGCGTAGCAGACGTTGGTCGTCTCGAGCCGCACGTTGCGGTTGAAATACGTGCGATCGCCGTGACGTGCTTCACGCGCCTGGTTGGCCAGCGCGCCGAGGGCGAGCAAGTCGGGCTCCTCGAACAACGCGAGCGCGTCGCCCTCGTCGAGCCGTGCACCGCTGCGAACCTTCGCTTCGATCTCCGAAAATCGTGCCGATCGCATCAGACGTCTCCCGCTTCTCTTTCGAGTTCCCGGAATCCGCCGGAGGCGGGGCCGGGGTATGTGACTTCGGCGACCTCGCGGCCCGGCGCACGAAACTTCTTCTGCGCCGGCGTCGTCACGTCCGGATCGCGCTCGAACGCCTCGCCATGACGGTGCTCGACGATTCGAGGCGTGCGCCCGGCGGAGCGGATGAGGGTGCAGAGCTCGCGCTCCCGCAGCACGGCCTTCTCCTTCGCGCTGACGTCATCGCCGCCGAACACCTCGAGCGCGACGCGCCCCACCAGGACCACGATCTCGTCGGCGCCGTAGGCCAACGCGACCTGGGCGAGCGGAAGACCGAGCCCCTCGGCATCGATCCGGATCGGCGCGCCTCGTTCGCCCGCGAGCCGGGCGATGGCGATCGACCGCAAGAGCACCTGCGCGTCCCCCGCGGCCTCGAGCTCGGTTCGCCCGAACGTGCGGACCCCGTCGTCGGCCGGACGATCGAGGTGCAGTCGCACGACGTCGCCGCGCTCGGCGCAACGCAGCCGATCGGCGAGCGCGCCGAGCACGAGCAGGTCGAGGCCCGCGGCCTCGAGCGCGCGAGAAAGCAGCGTGCTCACGATTCTTCTCCCCAGCGCGGGGCGTCGTGGTCGATGCCCAGGTGGTCGAGCACGCGGCCGGTGACCGTGGCGACGACGTCGTCGACCGTGGCCGGTCGGCCGTAGAACGAGGGCGTGGCTGGCAGGACCAGCGCTCCCGCCCGCGTCACCGAGAGCATGTTCTCGAGGTGGATGACCGAGAGCGGTGTCTCGCGGGCGACCAACACGAGGCGACGGCGCTCCTTGAGCATCACGTCGGCGGCGCGCGTGAGGAGATCGTCCGAGATGCCGTGGGCCACCTTGGCCAGGGTCGACATCGAGCACGGCACGACGACCATCGAGTCCCACCGCGCGCTGCCGCTGGCGAACGGCGCCGAGTAATCCCGCCCGGCGAACACCGGGACGTCGCGCGATGCGAGCCACTCGCGAACGTCGCCGCCGAGCTCGTGGGCCCACACCTCGGGCGCCGTCGACGAGAGCACCGCGGCGAGCGCGATGGGCTGACGGACGCGCGCCGCGATCAGGGCATCGACCAACCCGCGCGCGTAGATCGCACCCGAGGCGCCGGTGATCCCGAGCACGATCTTGCGGGTCACGGCTTGCTCCCGACGACGATCGACGCGACGCCGAGCGTCAGGTCTTCGCCGTGCACCCCCTGCATGCCCGCGTCGCGGAGCACGAGCTCGAGCTCGCTGCGGGTGAGGAAGCTCGCCATCGACCGCGCGAGGTAGCCGTACGCGTCACCGTCGTTGGCCACGACCTTGCCCGCGAGCGGGAGCACCACTTTGGCGAAGCCCCCGTGGAACGCGCGGGTCATCGCCGCGCGCGGTCCGCGATCGGGGCGGAAGAACTCGAGGACGATCAGGCGCCCTCCTGGACCGAGCACCCGGATCGCCTCGGCGATGCCCTTGCGCGTATCCGAGAGGTTCCGCAGACCGAACCCGCAGATCACAGCGGAGAACCGTCCGTCCTCGAAGGGCAGCGCCATCGCGTCGCCGACCACGACCTCGGTCCGCTGCACCTTGCCCGCGCCCCGGGTGAGCATGTCGGCGGCAAAATCGACGGCGACGATGTGTCGGCTCGGATGCGCCCGCTCGATGGCGGCGGCGAGGTCGAGCGTCCCCGCGCAGAGGTCGAGGACCTCCCCAGCCGGCGCCCGGGCGATCTCGCCCACCGCACGGGCACGCCAACGGGTGTCGAGCCCGGCCGACAGCACGCGGTTGAGGAGGTCGTAAGTCGGCGCGATGCGATCGAACATCGCCCGCACCGCCGCACCGTGCGCCGCCTCGCGACCATGACGCTCGCCCACCGCGGCGATCGGCCGTTCGTCTGCCATGGACCCAGACCTTTCAAAATTATTTGAAGGATCTGGTAGGGGGCAGCCGCCTGCCAGTCAAGGGCTGGTAGCCGAGGTCAGGGGGGGGGG
>Ga0208492_1000531_pt1 | contig 31487 bp, 24 predicted proteins | sample Subbioar_CSW14AB_FD_184820 | JGI IMG/M metagenome (GOLD analysis project Ga0208492, IMG submission 184820) | Serpentinite rock and fluid subsurface biosphere microbial communities from McLaughlin Reserve, California, USA - CR12Mar_CSW14AB (SPAdes) | ecosystem: Environmental > Terrestrial > Deep... | reverse complement strand
CGCATGCACGGCCACCGACACCAGCACCGCGCTCGCCGACGCCCGTTTCGCATTGCCGCCAATGACCCGCAGAAAGCCCGCCGCGCCCTGCAACGAGAATGGAGATGAACGATGGCTGCTCACGTGCTGGTGATCCCCATGTACCCCTTCGACCCAACCGTCCCACGAACTCTGATGAGCACCGCGCCCTTCGGTTCCACACTCTGGATGCGGAACAGCCCGCTGGCTGTCCGCACTCTCTCTATTCTGTGGTTGACACCGGCCACTTCAGCCAGTGTATCGGCCGCCACGGTTTGCGCCGCCCAATCGCCCCCGCAGGGGCCTGAGCCGCGGAACACGTGCTCTTCACGCTCTGGGTCGCTTCCGCCCCGCGCGTTGCCGCTCCCCCATACGCACCCCAGCCCGTACCGGTGCCATCGACTTTGCCGGTCGCCATCCCACCCTCCAACAACGCGGCCAGCCTCCGGCCCGAATACCCTGAGCCAGTCACCCGTCCCAAGGAGCCCTACTTGACCACGTCCACGCCCGCCTCCCCCGCCGCGGCCACCAAACCTGCACAGGGGACTGAGCCCTCCCGCTACAAGCGGATCCTCCTGAAGCTCAGCGGCGAGGCCTTCGCCAAGCCCGGCACCTTCGGCATCGACCCCGACGAGCTGGACTTCATCGCCGGCGAGCTCAAGGACGCAACGACCGCCGGTGCCCAGCTGGCCATCGTCGTGGGCGGCGGCAACATCATCCGCGGCGCCGAACTGGCCGCCCAAGGCCACATCCACCAGGCCACCGCCGACCACATGGGCATGCTGGGCACCGTCATCAACGCCCTCGCCCTCCGCGAAAAACTCGTCTCCATGGACATCCCCTGCCGAGCCATGTCCGCGATCGAGATCCGGGCCGTCGCCGAGCCCTTCATCCGCAACCGGGCCGTGCGGCACCTGGAAAAGGGCCGCGTCGTGATCCTGGCCGCGGGCACCGGCAACCCCTACTTCACGACCGACACCTGCGCCGCCCTCCGCGCCACTGAGCTTGGCTGCGACGTCCTGATGAAGGCCACCAAGGTGGACGGCGTCTACACCGCCGACCCCAAGAAGGACCCCACCGCCACCCGCTACGACACCCTCACCTTCAAAGAGGCCATCAACAAGAACCTCCGAGTCATGGACATGACCGCCCTGGCCATGTGCAGCGAGCACAAGATCCCCGTCATGGTGTTCGACTTCAAACGCAAGGGCAACATCGCCCGCGTCGCCCGGGGCGAACGGATTGGCACGCTCCTGCATTCTGCCTAGTGCTACCAACGAAAAAGCCCCGGGTTGCACACCCGGGGCTTTTCATTTTTGGATTTCAGATTCTAGATCTGAAGTCTGCCTTTGGCACGGGCTTCCCGCCCTGACCGATTGATCTCGCCTCACATGTGCTTGATCACCGCATCCCCGAACTCGCTGCACTTCAGCTTCGTCGCCCCCTCCATCATCCGGTGGAAGTCGTACGTCACCGTCTTCGCCGAAATCGCCCCGTCCATCCCCCTGATGATCAGGTCCGCGGCCTCCGTCCAGCCCATATACCGCAGCATCATCTCGCCCGACAGGATCACCGAGCCCGGGTTCACCTGGTCCAAGTTCGCGTACTTCGGGGCCGTGCCGTGCGTCGCCTCAAAGATCGCGTGCCCGGTGATGTAGTTGATGTTCGCGCCCGGGGCGATGCCGATCCCGCCCACCTGGGCCGCGAGAGCATCGCTCAGGTAGTCGCCGTTGAGGTTCAGGGTCGCGATGACGTCAAAGTCCTTCGCCCGCGTCAGCACCTGCTGGAGCGTGATGTCCGCGATGCTGTCCTTGATCATCAGCATCTTCTTCCACTTGCCCTCGCCGTGGGTCGGCCACAGCTTGAGCGCGGCATCCACCTCCGCCACGACCTTCTTCTGCTGGTCGGGCGTCATCATGTCGTAGCCGGGGTCGATCATCTTGGAGTTGGCCTCGCTGGTGAGGTCCTTGTTGCCCTCCTTGTTCCCCAGGATCCAGCTCTCTCGCTCCGTCACGACCTGCCCGCGGTAGAACTGCGTGGCCACCTTGTAGCCCCAGTCCTTGAACGCACCCTCGGTGAACTTCATGATGTTGCCCTTGTGGACAAGGGTCAGGCTCTTGCGCCCGTTCTTGAGGGCGTACCCGATCGCGCTGTGCACCAGCCGCTCCGTGCCCAGGTACGACACGGGCTTGATGCCCACGCCCACAAAGCCGAACGCAGAGTCAGCCGTCGCCAGAGGTGCCACGTTCGCCGCCCGCGCCGGGGCCCCGATCGACTCCAGCGCCTTCTGCCACTCCGCGCTCGCCTGCTGCGTCCCGAAACGAATCTTCCCGAACTCCTTGGGGAAGTTCTGCTGCAGGAACCCAAGCACCTTCGCGGCCTCAGGGCTCCCCGCCGCCCACTCGATGCCCGCGTAAATGTCCTCCGTGTTCTCGCGGAAGATCGCCATGTCCACATCGCCCGGCTTCTTGACCGGGCTGGGCACACCCTGGAACCACCGCACCGGCCGCAGGCACACGTACAAATCCAAAATCTGCCGCAGCGCCACGTTCAGTGAGCGGATGCCCCCGCCCACCGGCGTCGTCAGCGGCCCCTTGATCCCCACCAGGTACTTGCGGAACGCATCCAGCGTCTCGTCCGGCAGCCAGTTCCCGGTCTTGTTGAAGCTCTTCTCCCCCGCCAGCACTTCCTGCCACGTGATCTTCCGCTGCCCCCCGTACGCCTTCTCCACGGCCGCATCAAACACCTTCACGCTCGCCCGCCAGATATCCGGCCCCGTCCCGTCACCTTCGATGAACGGAAGGATCGGGTCATTGGGTACATTGAGCTGGCCGGACTTCATCGTGATGGAGGAGGGCATGTCGTGCTCCGAAAGTGCCTCGTGCGATTTCCCAATGCGGCTCCAATGGCCGTGGGGCCCAAGGATAGCGCCGCACATCCGCAGCAGGTCGCGCCAGGACCGCACCTCAGCCGTTCAGACCCCGCTTGACGCCCAGGGAGACGAACATGCAACGCAGTCGAAAGGCTCGGTACCTGCTCGTGGCCGCCCTCCTGATCGCCGGTGCTGTGGCCATCCTGTCGGTTAGCAGCACGGGCCGCTCCTCCGCCCGCGCCACCTTCGGCGTCGCCGCCGATCTCGCCGACGACGTTCAAGACTGGATACAGGACCGGTTCGAAGAGCGGTTCGACGACCCAAAGACTTCGCCCTTCGAAGAAGTCACGTGGGCCGACGGCGAGCCCCGCGTCAAGATCGCCGACACGTGGTACACGCTGGAAGCGGTTGACGGCTGGCCCGCTGAAGACCTGCTCGCCTTCATCACGCGCGAGCACGGCGCGCAACGCCTCGAGAAGCGATTCGAGGAAGACCTCCCTCAGGTTCTTCGGGAGGGATGGAAGAGACCAGGCGGCGACGTCCTCCTCAAGCTCCGCGCCGCCGACGGCACCGTCATCGAGAAGACCGTGACCATGACGGAGGCAAACCGCCGCCGCCACTGGGAGAAGCGCGGGCCGGCCGCCCCCGCCGGGCCCGTGCCCGATGCATCAGCCGTGCTCGGCGAGGTCGCCGCGATCCTCAAAACCCGCCACTCCTACACCGTCCTCCACGGCCTCGACGACCAGCTCCTCACGCAGCTCAAGTCTGAACTCCCCCCCGCCCCCACCATCGAACAACTCGCGGCCTCCGCCATGCGCCTCGTCGCCGAATCGGGCGACGGCCACGCCTCCGTCGAAGGCGGCGGCTACCCCGACACCGACCCATGGATCGACGCCCTCTTCCTCCCGCTCGCCCACGAGCCCAACTCCCCCGCAGTCGCAGTCAAGCCCGACCGCACCGGCTTCATCGACCCCGCACGCCCCCGCGTCCTCGCCATCGACGGCGTGCCGCTCGAGGAGTGGATCGCGATCGCGCAGCGTGAAATCCCCCGCGCGTCGCCCCAGCTCGTGCGTGATCGCGCCCTCCGCACCCTGCGTTCAGCCCCGCGACTGCGCTCCGACCTCGCCCTGCCTCCATCGAAGCCCACCCTCACCCTCACGCTCGCACACATCGATGGCAGCGACCCCGCCGACTCCGAGCTCCCCGTCGTCAATCGCAAACCGATCTTCGGCACCTGGCCCCGCACAACCTCCCGCTGGCTCCCATCCGCCCCGGGCGCACCACGCATCGGTTACGTCCGCATCGCAGAAATGGGCGGCGACCGCGCCGCCATCAAATCCCTCAGCACCGAGCTCCGCACCCTCGGCCAGGACGCCGCCCTCATCCTCGACCTCCGCGGCAACGCCGGCGGCATGCGCGACCCCATCCACACACTCGCAGACTTCCTCCTCCCCCAGGGCTCCCCACCCCTCGTCTACAACATCGCCCGCCCGCTGCTTCTTCCTGGCGAGAGCCCGGCGAAGCTCCGCGAGCGAATGTCCTCCCGCTTCCTCTACCCCGCAGACTCACCCCACTGGACGCAGGCCCAGCGCAGCGCGATCACCGCCTTCGCCTCCACCTTCAATCCTGAGATCGCCTGCCCCGAAGATCGCTTCGGCCCATGGCACTACGCCCTCGTGACCAAGTCAACCAAGGACGCCGCGTACACCGGGCGCGTCGTCGTGCTCATGGACGAGCGCTGCTTCAGCGCCGCCGACGTGTGTCTCGCCGCCCTGCGAGAGATTGGCCGCGCCCGCACTGCCGCCGGCCTCCCCGGCATCACCCTCATGGGCCAGCCATCAGCAGGAGGCAGCGGCCTCGCGCAAAAGGTCACCACCGCCGACGGGCGACTCACCCTGCGCCTTAGCTCCATGGTCTCATTCATGCCCAACGGGCAACTCTTCGATGGCCGAGGCGTCCCGCCCGATGTCCTCGTCGCCCCCACGCCGACCGACTTTGTCGTGAAGAACGGGGTATCGCCCGAATCCGGCGACTCAATCCTGGACGCCGCGCTTCAGTTGATCTCAGCCCGTCCGTGAGTCACCCAGACAACCCAAGTTCATCTCGTATAGTGCCCTGAAGGCACACCATGGACACACTCCCCACCCTCCTCCGACGCGCCGCCGAACACCTCTCCGCCAACCAGTTCGCCGAAGCGCGCCCCCTCCTCGACCAGGCCCTCGCCCTCGACCCGGGCAGCCTCGACGCCAACACCCTGGCCGGCTTCGTCGCAGCGAAACAGCGTCGCTGGCCCGACGCCCAGGGCCGCTACGCCAAAGCCTCCACCCTCCGCCCCGACGACTTCAACCTCGCCTTCTCCGCCGGCGAGTGCGCCTTCTTCTCCCTGGACATGACCGCCGCCGTCACGTTCCTCCAGCGCGCAACCACCCTCGACCCTACCAACGTGCAGGCCCGCTTCACCCTCGGCAAGGCCCTCTCCCTCACCGACAACCCCGCCTCCGCATTCCCCGTCCTCCACGATGTCCTCTCCGCCATCAACGAGAAACACCTCGTCCACCTGTGGCTCGGCCAGACCCTCCGCAACACCGGCCAGCCCGACGCTGCCGTCGAGCACCTCCGCCAGGCCGCCGCCCTCGCCCCCGCCAATATCGAGATCCGCGCCCAGCTCGCCGTCACCATGAACTACGCGGCCACCGTCTCCACCACCGATCTCGCCGCCGCCCACCGCGACTACGGCCGCATCCTCAGCGAATCGGTCCGCAACGCGCCACGCCCCACCCTCAAAGTCCACCGCGGCCTCCGCCCCCCCAAGCTCCGCATAGGCCTCCTCTCCCCCGACCTCAAGCGCCACTCCGTCTCCCACTTCCTCATCCCGATCGTCGAGCACCTCGACGCCTCGCGCTTCGAGGTCTACTGCTACCACGCCCTCGCCGAGGAGGACCAGTTCACCGCCCGCTACAAGGCCGCGGCCCACACCTTCCGCAACATCAGCGCCCTCAACGGCGTCCGCATCGCCGAGCAGATCGCCGCCGACCACGTCCACATCCTGATCGACCTCGCCGGCTACACAAGCAACACCCGCGTCCCCGTCCTCGCTCTCCGCGCCGCGCCGGTGCAGATGACCTACCTCGGCTACCCCAACACCACCGGCATCCCCGAGTGCGACTACCGCATCACCGATTCGCGCACCGACCCCGCCCCGCACGCCGCGCTGCACACCGAGAAGCTCCTCTACGTAGACCCCTGCGCCCACACCTTCGCACCCCTTGACGGCTGGAACGCATTCCCCGAGCCCAGCCCCCCACCCTGCCTCACCCAGGGCCACATCACCTTCGGCTGCTTCGGCGCGATCATGAAGTTCAGCGACGAACTCGTCCGCATGCTGACCCAGACCGTGCTCGCAGTCGAAGACTCCAAGCTCCTCGTCAAGATCAAGTACCTGAAGACTCCCGAGGCTCAAGCCGACCTCCGCGCCCGCTTCGCCCACGCCGGCCTCCGCGACCCCAACCGCCTCCTCCTCGAAGGCCCCATCGCCCGCGACACCGACATGTTCCGTGAGTACCAGCGCGCGGACGTCGTCCTCGACACCTTCCCGTACCACGGCACCACTACCACCTGCGAGTGCCTCAGCGTCGGCGTCCCCGTCGTCACCCGCACCGCCAATCGCACCGCCGCCCGCGTCGGCCTCTCCCTCCTCTCCGCCGTGGGCCTCGCCGACCTCGCCGCCGACGACGACCACGCCTTCATCAACACCGCCCGCTCCCTCGCGTCCGACACGCTCCGCCTCGCGTCCCTCCGTGCCGAACTCCCCGCGCGAACACGCGCAACCCTCGCCGACCCCGCCGCGTTCTGCCGCCGATTCGAAGCCGCCCTGGACAGGGCGTGGGCCGACTCACGCTGAGTACGCCCCAAACTCGTGACTTCGAAATAATCCACAGACCACCAACGCCAGCAGCCCCAAACACTTAGGGATTTGTCCGGCGCAACTCCCGGCAATGTTCGGTCTTCGTTGTATACTTTCGTTCCCACACCGATGGTGTCGGGACCACCCTGAACAAAGGAGACTCGCAATGCAGAAGGTTCTCACCGTCCTCGCCGTCGTCGGCGCCTGTGCCGTCATCGCCAACGCCCAGCCCGAGAAGAAGGACATGGGCAAACCGTCGGTGACCCCCGCCGCCCAGCCCGGCGACAAGAAGCCCGGCGATATGAAGATGCCCGAGGGCGCCATGCCCCCCGGCATGACCCCCGAGTTGATGAAGGAAATGGAAGCCTGCATCGTCGCCGCCCAGACCGGCCCGATGCATGAGCATCTCCAGTCCATGGTCGGCACCTGGGAAGGCAAGAACAAGATGTGGATGACCGCCGACGCCCCCCCGATGGAGACCACCAGCACCGCCCGCTTCGCCAGCACCCTCGGCGGCCGCTTCATCCACGGCGACTTCACCGGCCCCATGCCCGGCATGGACGAGAAGTTCGAAGGCGCCAGCATCTACGGCTACGACAACGTCTCCAAGAAGTTCCAGGTCTGCTGGGTCGACAACATGGGCACCGGCATGATGACCGGCACCGGCGAGCTCTCCCCCGACAAGAAGGTCATGACCTGGACCATGAAGTGGAACCACCCCACCCGCGGCGAGGTCACCTTCCGCGAAGTCGACACCCGCATCTCCGACGACGAGCACAAGATGGAGATGTACGGCCCCGGCCTGGACGGCAAAGAGTTCAAGATGATGGAGATCGTCTCAAAGCGCACCAGCAAGGCCCAGCCCTCCATGCACGCCGATGACCACGCCAAGTCCGGCGACCACAAGCACGACGACCACGCCAAGCCCGACCACAGCCACTCTTCCCCCGCGAAGAAGTAAGCTGATCCGGCCAACCTGATTCTCACGCGAGGGGCCCACCATGGGCCCCTCGCGTCGTTTCAGACTGCATATCCAGACTCACTCTCACACCCCTCATCAACCCGCCCCCTGACTTTGACGAACTGACTTCTACCATCAGCCCCCATCCAGCCCGCCGCCATGGCGAGCACACCCGTTCAGGTCGGAGGTCGTCATGAAGAAGGTTCTCGTTCTCGGCGCAGGCAAAGTCGGAAAGTCCGTCGGCGAACTCCTCCTCGGCGCCGGCGGCGGCAACTACGCCGTCACCCTCGCCGACCGCGATGAGTCCAACCTCCGCATCGCCGAAGAGAACCTCCGCCGCCTCAAGTCGCTGGTGAAACACCCGGTCGAGTATTCACTCAAGCGCGTGGACGTCTCCGACATGGCCGCCGTCCGCGCCGTCCTCACCGGCCAGGACTATGTGATCTGCATGCTGCCCTTCAACTTCGTGCAGGGCATCGCCGAGGCCGCCAACGAGCTCGGCGTCCACTACTTCGACGTCACCGAGGATGTCGAGACCACCGACGCCGTCCGCGCCATCGCCGAACAGGGCCGCGCCAAGGTCGCCCTCGTCCCCCAGTGCGGCCTCGCCCCCGGCTACATCGCCATCGCCGCCAACGACCTCTCCCGCGATTACACCGAGGTCCACGACCTCGTTCTCCGCGTCGGCGCCCTCCCCCAGTTCCCCACCAACCAGCTCAAGTACAACATCACCTGGTCCACCGCCGGCGTCGTCAACGAATATTGCGAGCCCTGCCGCGTCATGCTCGCCGGCAAGCCAACTGCCGTCCCCGCCCTCGAGGGCCTCGAGAACTTTGCCTTCGGCGGCATCGACTACGAAGCCTTCTACACCAGCGGCGGCGTCGGCAGCCTGATCGAATCCCTCCAGGCCAAGGGCAAGGTCACCCCCGAAACCCGCATCGCCTACAAGACCATCCGCTACCCCGGCCACAACGTCCTCATGAAGTTCCTGCTCCAGGACCTCCGCCTCGGCGCCGAGCACGCCCCCGCCAACCCCCGCGGCCGCGCCTTCGACCGCGCCCTCGCCGTCGACCTCCTCGACCACGCCATCGCCGCGACCACCCAGGACGTCGTCCTCGTGTTCGTCAACTGCATCGGCATCAAGCACGGCCGCCGCGAGCAGGTCAACTTCAAGCGCGCCGTCAAAAGCCGCGAGCTCTACGGCCGCGTCTGGCCCGCCATTGAACTCACCACCGCCGCCGGCGTCTGCGGCATGGTCGAGCTCCACCGCGCCGGCAAGGTCGCCAAGTCCGGCTTCGTCAAGCAGGAAGACGTCTCCCTCGAGATGTTCAACGCCACCGAGTTCGGCAAGCTCGGCTACCCGGAGTAATCCGAGGACACCCGTCCCACCGAGATGTCCTCATCTCGGGGTCCATCGTGCCACCGAGATGTCTTCATCTCGGTGCTTTGAGCCCTGCCAGCACCTCCCCCGCCGCCCCCCGCACCATCTCCGCCTCCCCCACATCCAAGCTCAGCTCCACCAGCCGCGCCCGCAGCTCCGGCACTTCCCGTACCCGCAGCAGGTTCCCCGCCGCGATTACCGCGTTCCGCTTCATCATCGCCAGCGTCGCCCGCTTCATCGCCGAGTTCCGAAACCGCTCCCGCCGCGCCGCATCATCCCACCCCAAAACCTCCAGCAGCGGCAAGCTCACATTCCGCGGCTCATACGCCGCCGGCCGCTCCCCCACCTCCCCATCCCGCGCCGAGTTGTGCGGGCACACCTCCTGGCACACGTCGCACCCATACACCCACTCCCCCATCGCCCCATGCACCGCCGGGTCCAGCCGATCCCGGTGCTCAATCGTCAGATACGAAATACACCGCGACCCATCCACCGACCACGGTGTAATCGCCCCCGTCGGGCACGCATCAATACACCGCGTACACGTCCCGCAGTGATCCTGGACCACCGGCTGCTCCGCCGGCACAACCAGCGGCATCGACGTCGCAACCCCGCCGAGCAGCAGGTAGCTCCCCACCCGCGGGTTGATCACCATCGTGTTCTTCGCCTGCCACCCAAGCCCCGCCTGCACGGCAAGCTCCCGCTCCAGCACCGGCACCGTATCGACAAACGACCGGAAGCCCCACCCCGGGTACGCCGCCCGCAGCGCATCGCTCAGGTCGTGCAACCGGTTCTTGATCGTGACGTGATAGTCCCGCCCCTGCGCATACCGCGCAACCCGCCCGTGCCCGACCGGCGTCTCCGCTGCCGCTTCGTTCCTCGTCGCGTACAGGTCCGCGACCATGATGAACGCCTGCGTATCCGGGAACACCCCCGCCGGCTCGAACTTCAGGTCCAGGTCCCGCTCAAGGTAATCCATCTGCCCATGCTTGCCAGCCCGCAGCCACGCGAGCACCTCCTCGCGCCACCGCGAAGCCTGCGCCGGCGCAATCCCCCCCAGCGCAAACCCCAGCCCACGGCAGCGCTCCAGCACATCGCGCGACGCCGCCGCGAGATCAGGGATCTCGCACCGCGGCACCTGCTTGAAGGTTGGTCGATGAACCCGGGGCTTCACGCCACGATGCTACACCCGCATCACGTCAGGACGCGCTGGATGTCCGGCCGTGCCGTCCCGCCCTTGGCCGCGCCGATCCACTCAAACAGCCGCCGCGCCGAGACCTCCAGCACCGTCGCAGGGTCCGGCAGCTTGGCCTTCTCCGCCACCCACGCCCAGTCGTACTCGTACGTCACCCACCCGGCAAAGCCCATCCGTCCCAGGGCATCGATCGCCGACCGGTTATCAACCTGCCCATCCCCCAGAGCACACGGCATCCCACCCGCAAAGTCCCGCACTTTCAGGCACGCCAGGCGATCCCCCAGCACGTTCACCCCCGCCGCGCCATTCTCACCCGCGAGGGCCGCGATCGCCGGCGAGTACGCCGCGACCAGCAGGGGGTTGTTCACCGCATCCATCAACTCGGCCATCTGCGCCGCCGTGCTGAAAGACCCGCCGTTCTCGAGCATCACCTTCACGCCGCTGTTGCGGGCGTGGTCACACGCCTTGTACAGACGCGAAGCAATCCGGGTGATCGCCGACCTGCGGCTCTCGCTCCCCACGATCTCGTACCCGAACACCCGCACGTACGGCACCTCCAGCCGCACCGCCAGATCGATCGCCGACTTGCTCTCACGCACCGTCTGCTCGTTGTCCAGCAGCATGCCGAGCACCGGGGGCGTGATCGGCTCGTCGTACCGGATCGACGTCGCCAGCGACACCAGTTCCAGCCCCGCCCGTTCCAGCAGCATCCGCACCTTCGCCGGTGAGGTGAGCGCAGGGTCGCACGCGAAGTTCGTCGAACCGTACCCGAACGTGCGCAGCTCGCACCCCAGATACCCCCACTTCTCGGCGTGCTCCGCGAGCCGCTCGAACGTCCATTCCGGACTGGCCACAGTGCTGAACGCTGGCTTCATGAAGTTCATCCTGACTCGATCACCCGGCGTGCCCCTCTCAATCGGGGGCGCTGCGAGTAGATCATCCTACGGGTCTTGGCGAGACCGTCAAATAACGTGCACATTGCCCGAACTGCCGTGACGTTACTCCCGTTATGGTCCCCCGAGCCAGCGCTTGTCGCCTCGCCGCAAGTAAGTGCGCACACAACCGCCCGCGTGAAACCACCCGCACGACCCTCACCCGTGCGCGCCGTTTTCGTGGCCGAATGGGGAGCTTGATTTGTACGCTCAATCTGCTTGTGGTGCGTGGATGAAGGGCAGGACGCCCGACCGGAGTGTTCCCACCATGATTCCCGCACCGCAGCACACGACCCTTCCGCGACCCCTCCGCGCCGTCGCCTCCCTGGCCCTCGCCACGGCAGGCCTCCTCTGGGGTGGTTGCTCGATGGCGTCCACGGGACGCGAGGCGTACTTCGCCTCCCGAGCCAACGCCGTGATGTTCGGCCCCGGCTCCGGGGAGACGCGCGTGAGCGTCGGACCTGACACCGCGTTCGGTACGGACATGGCCCTGACCGACGCCTCCGACGCCGCGCCCCGCGCCCTCGGCGGCGAGCGCTGACCCAGCCCCCACCCGCCCTCCACGCCGTTCTTCCACTCACCCCGCGTACGCTCCCCCGCGCACCAATCGCGCACCCGCCGCTCACCTGAGCCGGGTTTCCAGGGAGCCCGCCATGTCGTACGGCCATTCCGACCCCGCCGCGTCCCGCGACCCGCAGGGCATGCACGTTGATCTCAAGAACAAGCTCGATTACGCGGGCTACCTCCACCTGGAGCAGATCCTCTCCGCCCAGCGCCCCCTCAGCAGCCCCCAGCACCACGACGAGCTCCTCTTCATCATCCAGCACCAGACCACCGAGCTGTGGTTCAAGCTCACCGTGCATGAGCTGAAGGAAGCCCTGCGCCTCGTCGCCGACGACAAGCTCGAGCCCACGTTCAAGATCCTCGCCCGCGTCAAGCACATCCAGGCCCAGCTCTTCAACCAGTGGAGCGTGCTCGCCACGCTGACCCCCAGCGAGTACGTCCAGTTCCGCCACGTGCTCGGCCCCAGCAGCGGCATTCAGAGCCACCAGCACCGCCAGATCGAGTTCATGCTGGGACGCAAGGACAAGCGCATGCTCGCGGTCTTCCAGCACAAGCCGCTCATCTACAGCGAGGTCGAAATCTCGCTCAACGCTCCGAGCCTCTACGACGAGTTCCTCCGCCTCCTCGCCCGCCGCGGCCTGCCCATCCCCCGCGAAGTCCTGGACCGCGACGTCACCGAACCCCACAAGCCCCACCCCGGCGTCATCGCCGTGTTCAAGCAGATCTACGAGAACACCGAGAAGTACTGGGACCTCTACGAGATGGCGGAGAAGCTCGTGGACATCGACGAGCAGTACTCGCTCTGGCGCTACCGCCACGTCAAGACCGTCGAACGCGTCATCGGCTTCAAACGCGGCACCGGCGGCACCGCGGGCGTCGCCTACCTCCGCCAGATGGTTGATGACCGCCTCTTCCCCGAGCTCTGGGACGTCCGAACCGAGATCGAAGAGCCCGGCAGCGGCAAGAAGTAAAGATCACAATCGACGCCGGGACTGAGCCGCCCTCGGCGAAGTCCCGGATCGACCACCCGCGACCTCGCACCTTCAACCCGTCGCCCCCTACCGCCCCTCCCGCAACGCCCTCACCGTTGAATCCACATTCCTCACGTCCCCTTCGATAAAGACCCGCTCCGTCGTCAGCTCGTGACGCTTTTTCACATCCCTGACCGTGATCTCACCCTTGACCAGCGACCACGCCGCGAAGTTCGCATCGAGCACCTCGCACTCCTTCTGAACCCGGTCGCACAGCCTCATCAATCCCGCCGCCGCAAACGCACGGCTCATCGCCCCAAAGTCCGCGGAGAACCGCACCGCCCGGTGACGCGCGTCGAACGCCTCAACGCCGCCCGCCGCGAGCTCCTTCTCCAACTCATCCGCCGCCCCGCTCAGGCGCGCCTCGACCTTCGTCAGCGCATTCCGCAGCGCAGCAGAGTTCGCGACCCGCTCCTTCAGCACCCGCTTGTCATGCGCCGGCGCCTTGGCCACGTCCTTCGCAAACCCCTCCGCCGCCGCGGCCACGCCGAAGCCTCTTCCGCCAGCTTCACCTGGAACGCCTCCACGATCGGCGCCGCCTTCGCCTCCGCCGCGGCCCGCTCAATCTCGAACGGCGAAGGCCCCCGACGCGCCGGAGCGCCATCTGGCGTTGGCGGCGTCACCGGTGACGGAGAAGCACCGGGCGCGACCGCCGGTTCGCCTGACTCCGCAGCCGGTGGCAACGCCGGCGGCGGCGTCCACGCCGGAGGCGCTGGCCGAACCGGCGCAGCCGAAACCGGTGCCGGAGGTGACCCCCGCGCAACTTGCGTTGCCGTCGCGCCGTTCCCCTTCCCAAGCGTCACCCGATACGCGTTGATCCCCACCGCCAGGTTCATCAGCGCCAATATCCCGCCAAACACCGCGTTCGCCGAACCCGTCCCGCGCTGCTCCGCCCACCGCCCCGCCTGCCACACAAAGAACAGCGCCACGATCGGCAGCCCGAACGTCGGCCCCCACTTGTTGCCCTTGTTGTACGACGTGCTGCTCGTCTGCTTCGGCGGCGCCTTCAGCCCATACACCACGCCCAGCGTCGCGGCCGACAACCCAAGCAGCACCACCAGCGGAAGGAACACAAACGCGCGCCGACTGATACGACCTCTTCCGATACTCGCCCTCACGCTCCAACCCTCCTCACGTCAACCACCGCCCACCATCCACCCGGATGATCTCGCCCGTCAGGTACGTCGCGTCAAACGCCAGCCACCGCACGACCTCCGCCGCGTCCTCCGGTGTGCCCGGCCGTCCCAGCGGGATCCGCCTGACATACTTCCGCTGCATCTCCGGGTCCGCGTCGTTCCCGTCTTCCGGCCACGCCACCACCCCCGGCGCCACCGCGTTGACCCGCACCTCCGGCCCAAGGTCCCGTGCCAGCGAGTACACCATCTCCGTGACCGCCGCCTTCGACATCGAGTACGCCGAAAAATCCTTCCGCGGCCTCCCCATCGAGTGAATATCCGTGAACGCGATCACGCTCGCCCCGCCCCGCATCTCGCTCTGCATCAGCAGCGGCGCCAGCCGCGCCGTCAACACCAGCGGCGCCGCCGCGTTCACGTGGTACTGCCGCACCACGTCTTCCAGCATCAGATCCTGAAGAGGCGACGCCGAATACACCGACGCGTTGTGAACCAGCACATCCAGCTTGGTCAGCGACGACGACAGGTCCCGCGCAAAGTCCTCAATGGCCGCGCCGTCCATCAGGTCCACCTGATGGAACGACCCCGTGGACCCAAGCCCCGAAAGCTCCCGCGCCAAAGACTCCGCCTCTTCGCCCGACTGGTGGTACGTGAAGAACACATCGCACCCCGCCCGGGCCATCCGCAGCGCAATCGCCCGCCCCACCCGCTTCGCCGCCCCCGTGATCAGCACCGAAGGCCGCCCCGACACCGGCGAAGGCCGCACCACCGCCGTTGCCCCCTGCGGCGGCGTCGCGACCGCCGTGTCCTCCAGCTCCGACGATGTCGGCGTCCGCACCCGCCGCGCCGCCTCCTCCCACACGTCCACTTCCTTGGGAGCCGGCTTCTCGTGCGCCTTCCTCTGCGACTCCGCCTTCCGCCGACGCGACCGTGCCGTGTTCGCGATCACCACCCACGCCAGCAGGCCCAGCGTCAGCAGCAAAATCAGCACGAGGTACACCATGCCCACCTCGACCTGCTCCTGCTTGGTCAAGGGCGGCTTGCCGTCGGCGACTTGTGCGATGATCCATTCCACTGCGGCGGCCACTATACCGAACCCCCGAGCGGGTGGAGCATTCACCCCAACCCCTGCCGCCACCCGGTGAAAATCCGTGCGTCAACGCATCGCTTCCGTCCAACCCTGCGTACATCCCTCCCGTCACGGCCAACTTTGACCGAACAGGTATAGTGCGAGCCTTCCACCAGTCCCAGTTCTGGGACCTTCTGCCTCAGGTTTCGTGGTCTGATCACTGACCTCTAGCGGGGTCACAGGGGTGTTCGAATGATCCGTCGCGCCTTCCTTTCCTCGGCTGTCCTGTGCTCACTCTCCGCGGCCACGGCCCTCGCCGACCTCCCCTCCCAGGACGGCACCTGGACCCTCCTCGACACCATGCCCGCCGCCGAGCAGGCCCGCGACGCCTTCATCCGCGCCAACCAGTTCCAGCCCGCCCGCATTGACCTTCCCGCCATGCAGGCCCGCCTCGCCCTCGCCCCCATGGAGCGCACCCCCGAGGCCATCGTCCCCGCCCGCATCACCCTCCCCACCCCCGACGGCGGCTTCCTCCAGTTCGACATCATCGAGTACTCGATGATGGAGCCCGGCCTCGCCGCGCAGTTCCCCGAGATCCACACTTACCTCGGCCAGTGCGTCGAAAACCCCGCCGCCAACGTCCACCTCGACCTCACCATGCACGGCTTCCGCGCCCAGGTCATCTCCCCCCAAGGCATGTGGGCCATCGACCCCTTCTCAAAGAACGAGACAACCTACTACACCAGCTACTACGCCAAGGACCTCGATAACCCCGGCTTCTCCTGCTACACCGAGCCCGACCCCGCACCCGTTAACGCCGACAGCCCCTACGCCTCACGCGCTACCGGCACCACCCTCCGCACCTACCGCCTCGCCATGGCCGCGTGCCCCAGCTACACCATGCCCATCGGCGGCGTCACCCAGGCCCAGTCCGCCATCGTCACCGGCGTCAACCGCGTCAACCAGGTCTACGGCAACGAGCTCGCCGTCCGCTTCACCCTCGTCGCCAACAACACCAGCATCATCTACACCACCTCCAACCCAGGGCCCTACACCGACGGCGCCCTGAACACGATGATCAATCAGAACCAGACCAACCTGAACAGCGTGATCGGCAGCGCCAACTACGACATCGGCCACGTCATCAGCGGCCAGAACCTCGGCGGCCTCGCCGCCCTCCGCGCCCTTTGCAGCAGCACCAACAAAGCCCGCGGCGGCACCGGCCTCGCCAACGTCTACGGCGACGGCTTCTGGGTCCAGTACGTCTCTCACGAGCTCGGCCACCAGTGCGGCGCCAACCACACCTTCAACGCCAACGACTCCGCCAGCGGCAACGTCTGCCTGCCCAACCGCAACAGCTCCACCGCCTACGAGCCCGGCAGCGGCACGACCATCATGTCCTACTCCCACCTCTGCGGCAGCAACAACCAGGTGCAGACCGGCCCCGACCCGATGTTCAACCTGAGCTCCTATTCCGAGATCGCCGCCCACATCTCCGGCAACGGCTCCTGCTCCAGCAACGCCGCCACCGGCAACACGCCCCCCACCGTCAACGGCGGGGCCGACCGCTCCGTCCCCGTCGGCACCGCGTTCACCATGACCGCCACCAGCGCCGACGTCAACAACGACTCCGTGACCTACTCCTGGGAGCAGCGCGACCTGGGCCCCTCGCAGCCCGAGTCCGGCACCGGCAGCGCCGACAACGGCACCAGCCCCCTCTTCCGCGTCTTCGCGCCCACCGCCAACGCCTTCCGCACCTTCCCCCGCCTTTCCGAAGTCATCTCCGGCGCCGTCCTCAACGGCGAGCAGTACCCGACGGTCGCCCGCACCCTCCGCCTCCGCGTCACCGCCCGCGACAACCGCGCCGGCGGCGGCGGGGTCAACACCGACGACGTCAGCGTCGCCATCGTCTCAATCAACGGCCCCTTCCAGCTCACCGCCCCCAACACCAACGTCACCTGGAGCGGCAACGAGACCGTCACCTGGACCGTCGCCGGCACCAACGCCGCGCCTTTCAACGTCGCGAACGTCAAGATCTCCCTCTCGACCAACGGTGGCCACCTCTTCACCACCCTCCTCGAGAGCACCCCCAACACCGGCTCCGCTCAGATCTCCCTCCCCCCCATCACCTCAACCCTCGCCCGCATCAAGATCGAAGCCATCGGCGGCGTCTTCTTCGACATCTCCGATGTCAACTTCGCCATCTCCCCGAGCTTCGGCATCCCCGCACCCACCGACCTCACCGCCACCCCCGGCATCGTCTGCCCCGGCGGCTCCACCGTCCTCTCCGCCACCGTCCCCGAGGGCCAGACCGTCGACTGGTTCACCCAGAGCTGCGGCGGCACCTTCGCCGGCACCGGCACCTCCCTCATGGTCTCGCCCACCGTCGGCACCATCTACCGCGCCCAGGCCCGCGTCCTCTCCTCCGGCGAGACCAGCACCAACTGCGGCAACATCTTCGTCTCCATCGGCGTCGCCCCCTCCATCACCACCAGCCCCAGCAACGAGTCCATCATCGAAGGCGACCCCGTCACCTTCTCGGTCACCGCTACCGGCTCCGTCCCCCTCGCCTACCAGTGGCGTCTCAACGGCTCACCGGTCACCAACGGCGGCCCCATCCTCGGCGCCAACACCGACACCCTCACCATCAGCCCCGCCACCCTCGCCGACGCCGGCACCTACGACGTCCTGGTCTCCAACTCCTGCGGCTCCGCCCCGAGCGCTCCGGCACTGCTCTCCGTCACCCCCAACTGCGGCACGTCAGACTTCAACGGCGACGGCGACTTCGGCACCGACGCCGACATCGAGTCGTTCTTCGCCTGCCTCGGCGGCAGCTGCTGCCCCGCCTGCTTCGTCGGCGGCGCAGACTTCAACGCAGACGGCGACGTCGGCACCGACGCTGACATCGAAGCCTTCTTCCGCGTGCTCGGCGGCGGCAACTGCTGAGCCTCACCCCCGCAGGTGAGCGCTGACGCGGAACGTGTGCCCATCGGGGTGCATAATCCGCAGCTCGCGCACGCCCCACGGCATATCCGTCGGCCCGCACACCACAAACACCCCCGCCCCCTTGCACCGCTCGTGCGCCGCGTCAACCTCCGCCGGCGACGCAAGCCACCACGACATCCACACCCCCGGCGTGTTGTCGTCCGGCACTTCACCCGCCCTCATCCCCTTCAACATCTCCGCCGACGGCGGTACGCCGCGCGACCCCTGCCCATCACGGCACAAAAACAACTCGCACGCCCCGCACCCCATCCCCGCAAACGTCGCCGCCCCGTGCGCGTTCCGGCTCGCCGCCCCCGCGATCATCCCGCCCTCGTTGTGCGTGAAGTGCACCTCCCACCCCAGCCTCCCGAACCACTCGATGCTCGCGGGCACATCCGACACGTTCAGAATCGGCGTCACACGCTGAACCACCATCGCACTCACTCCTCGCGGCCGCGCCGCCTATCGAGCCGCCCCTCTCACCCTCCCCACCATACCAACCCAAAACGAAAAGCGGCCCCGCCTCAGCGGAGCCGCCAAACATGCCCGACAGGAGTCGAACCTGTAACCTCTGCCTTCGGAGGGCAGCGCTCTATCCAATTGAGCTACGGGCACAACACGGCCTTCCAGCCGCCACACGATGCTACGATGCCGCCCCCCGCTCGGCAATCCACCACACGTTTTCTCTTTCAGCCCCGATGAAGCCGGCCGAGCCCCCCATCCCAACCCTGCTCGCCCCTCTGCCGCAACCCACGCGCGCCGGCACCTCCCCCCTCTGGGCCGTCTTCGCCTTCACCTTTGCCAACAGCCTCGGCAGCGGTGTCGTCACCAACGGCATCGTCTACATGGCCAAGAACGGCTACGGCTTTTCCGACGCCCAGAACGCTTGGCTTATGGTCCTCCTCGGCGCCACCTACATCGCCGGCGCCCTCGGCACCCAGCCCCTCGTCGTCGCCCTCCGCCGCCGCGGCATCGGCACCCGCGGCCTCCTCACCATCCTCATGCTCGCCGCCGCCGCGCTCTGCGCCATCCCCCAGGCCACTCTCTGGCTCGGACTCGGCCGCGCACCCTGGACCGTCTGGCTCCTCGTCGGCATCTACAGCCCTCTCACCGGCGTCCTCTGGCCCCTCGTCGAGAGCTACGTCAGCGGCGGCCGCTCCGGCCACGCCCTCCGCTCCGTCACCAGCCGCTGGAACATCTGCTGGTCCTCCGCCGTGGTCATCGCCACCTTCGGCATCTCCAGCTTCGTCGAAACCCAGCCCGCCATGACCATCCTCATGCTGGGCGCGATCCACCTCGCGTGCCTCGCGTTCCTCGCCCGCTTCGCCAAGGACCCCGCGCCCCACCTCCCCGAAGAGCACGAGCCCCACCCGCCCGTCTACTCCAAGCTCCTCGTCACCTTCCGCCTCCTCCTCCCGATGAGCTACATCGTGAGCAGCGCGCTCGGCCCCTACCTCCCGCGCGCCATGGCCGAGGATGCCCTGAACATCGAGGTGAAGTACCAGGCCATGGTCGGCGCCTCCTGGCTCGTCGCCCGCGTCCTCGTTTTCCTCATCCTCAACCGCTGGCACGGCTGGCACGGCCGCTGGTACCCCGCGGTCCTCGGCGGCCTCCTCCTCGTCGGCGGCTTCGGCGCCGCTGTTTTTGCTAAGCCCGTGGACAGCATCGCCCTCCTCGTCGCCGGCCTCGCGATGTTCGGCACCGGCATGGCCATCGTTTACTCGGGCGCCCTCTACTACGCCCTCGAGGTCGGCCAGGCCGAGGTCGAAGCCGGCGGCAAGCACGAGGCCCTCATCGGCACCGGCTACACCATCGGCCCCGGCATCCTCCTCCTCGCCGGCTACGGCGTTTCCTCGGGCGTGCTCAGCGAGAACCGCTTCGAACCCGTCGTGCTGGGCGCCGTGGGCGCCATCGCCGTGGTGGTCGCCCTCATGGTCGTCCAGCGAGTCCTGACACAGGTAAAAGACCCCCTAAACAGAACCCATTGAATCCTTGGCACGAACCCTCCCGAATCCGTGGTCCTATATCATGGTTGACGGGTTCCTCCCCCACCCGCATCCTTAACCAGAGGGTGCCCGAGGGCCGATGCTCCCCAGTCGCAGTCCCCTGACACTGGAGCCTTCTCGATGCTCAATCTTCGTCGTGCCGCGGCCTGGTCCAGCGCAATGCTGATCGGGCTCGCTTCGCTGCCCGCGCTCGCCCAAAACCAGAACGCCCCCAGCCGCCTCGCCGACAGCGCTGGCACCGCCACCGTCGCCGACCTCTCGGCCGTCTGGAACACCGCCCGCCAAGGCGACTTCACCGAGCTCAACCGCGCCCTCCAGAAGCTCGACCGCCCCAACGCCGGCGCCAACTCCATCTCCGACGCCGCCACCGCCCTCGCCCGCCACGTCGAGCAGCGCGAAGTCGACCGCGCCGAGCGCACCAAGGAAGTCCGCGCCGACCTCGCCAAAGAACTCGCCGTCAAGCCGGTGACCGACATCGCCCTGGGCAAGGCCCTCCGCGCCGCGATCGAGCTCCACATGCTCGCCCTCGACAAGGACGCCCTCCTCCAGGAAGCCGAAGTCAAAAGCCTCACCCAGCAGGCCCGCACCGCCGCGCAGGCCGCCGAAGCCCGCGGCCACATCGTCATCGCCGGTGAGCTCTTCGTCCTCCTCGACGCCCTCCACGACATCGCCGGCACCCACCGCCCCGATGTCCGCCGCATCGTGCAGCGCCAGGAAATGCTCCGCCTTTACGCGCCCGAGAAGCTCTACGACCAGCGCGCCGCCCGCGCCAAGGCCATGGGCAACGACGAGGAGCTCCCCCCCTACAACGCCTTCGGCGACGACTACACCGTCAAGACCAAGGGCATCGACGAGACCATGATCCTCCGCGCGTGGGCCCACGCCCGCAAGCACATCGAGCAGAAGCCCACCAACGAGCTCATCGCCGGAGGCCTCGAGGCCATCCGCACGATGGTCACGACCCAGGACCTCGCCGCCGCGTTCCCCAATATCGAAAAGGCCGAGGCCCGCCAGGCCATCCTCGGCTTCCTCGACGAGGAGCTCGCCAAGATGCGTGCCCGTGAGTCGCGCCCCGGCGGCGGTCAGTACGACTCCGTCCAGCTCGATGCGCTCCTTGAGCGCCTCGCCGCCCGCAACACCGAATCCGTCAAGATTCCCAAGACCGCCCTTCTCCACGAGTTCGGCAACGGCATGATGTCCCCGCTCGATGAGCACTCCGCCATCATCTGGCCCGACGAGCTCGCGCGATTCACCAAGTCCACCGAAGGCCGCTTCGTCGGCATCGGCGTGCAGATCGAGTACGACGAGCTCTTCAACATCCGCGTCGTGACACCCCTCGAGGGCACCCCCGCGCAGAAGGCCGGCATCCACCCCCGCGACATCATCAAGGAGGTCAATGGCCACAGCCTGCTCGGCCTCTCGCTCGACCAGGCCGTGGAAGTGATCACCGGCCCCGCGGGCACCGACGTCACGCTGACCTTGGGCCGCCCGATCGACGACGAAGAACCCGCCTCCGCGCCCAGCCCCGACGCCAAGTCCGACGAGAAGCCCGCCAACCTCAAGGACGCTGCCAAGCCCGAAGCCAAGGACCCCGAGGCCGAGCGCAAGGCCGCCATCGCCAAGGCCAAGAACCTCAAGACCGAGAACGTCACGGTCACCCTCAAGCGCAGCTTCATCAACGTCGCCAGCGTGAAGGGCTGGAAGCGCGAGGGCATCCGCGAAGACTCCTGGGACTGGTTCGTCGACAAGGACAGCAAGATCGGCTACGTTCGCCTCCTCCAGTTCTCCGAGTCCACCACCACCGAGCTCGACCGCGCCGTCTCCGAAATGAAGCGCCAGGGCCTCTCCGGCCTTGTCTTCGACATGCGCTACAACCCCGGCGGGCTCCTCGACCAGGCCGTCAAGGTCGCGCAGCGCTTCATCAAGGTGGACGACGCCCCCATCGTCAACACCCAGGGCCCCGGCGGCATCATCGACCGCCCCGAGGTCTCCGCCCCCAGCCGCGCCTCCCTCGCCGACATCCCCATCGTCGTCCTCATCAACGAAGGCTCCGCCTCCGCCTCCGAGATCGTCTCGGGCGCCATCGCCACCTACGCCCACCGGGGCATGATCGACGCCGTGGTCCTCGGCAATCGCTCCTACGGCAAGGGCTCTGTCCAGAACGTCTGGCCCCTCACCCACAACGCCCGCATGAAGGTCACCACGGCCTACTACATGCTCCCCGACCAGAGCATCATCCACCGCCGCCCCGGCGCCAAGACCTGGGGCGTCGAGCCCGACCTCAAGGTCGAAATGCTCCCCAAGCAGACCGAGAAGGCCCTCAACCTCCGCCGCAACGCCGACGTCCGCCCCATCAACGAAAAAGGCGAGCTCATCCAGAAGGGCGACGCCCCTAACCCCGACGACCTCATCGCCAAGGGCATCGACCTCCAGCTCGAAACCGCCCTCATGATCCTCCGCGCCAAAACCGTCGCCGACGCCGCCACCGCCCGAGGCGTCACCCACGCCCAGGTCGTCAAGTAACTGCTACGAAGTGCCACGACCGTGCTCTGACGGTCGTGTCCGACAGACTCCGAAATCACCAAAGGCCGCCGGCTCACCCCGGCGGCCTTTTCATTGGATGACATGCAGCGTCGTCTTGCCTCCCGCCTTCTTCTTGCCTCCCGCCCGAAGGGCGCACGACCGTTGCCGGTGGCGCAGCGAGGCCCTGCGAGCAAGCCACCGGAAGCCAGGCCGACCGACCCCTCTATTCATCTGGTTCCCCGCCCGGCTGAGGGCGGACCTTCTCCCGCACCACTGCTCCCGACAGCCTCTTTCCTTTCACCGCCTCCATAGCCCGCCCCACAACGAAAACCTATGATCCCTGTCCGCCTGCAATCCCCTTTCCAGGGACCGGCGGAACTCCAAGGTAGAACCCCGAATGTCGAACGTGACCGCGAGGCCCCCGATGACGATGACCGACTCACGCGGGCCCAAGGCCGAGCAGACCGCCCGCCCCAGCCAGTCCCTGCCCGCCGCCACGTTCATGAAGTGGCTGCGCGACATGTACCTCATCCGCGAGTTCGAGAACCGCACCGCCCAGGCCTACCAGCAGGCCAAGATCGGCGGCTTCTGCCACCTCTACATCGGCCAGGAAGCCCTCGTCGTCGGCACCATCAACTCCGTCAACCAGGACGACCCCATCGTCACCGCCTACCGCGACCATGGCCACGCCCTCGCCCGCGGCATGTCCCCCGACGCCTGCATGGCCGAGATGTACGGCAAGATCGGCGGCTGCGCGAAGGGCAAGGGCGGCTCGATGCACATGTTCGACCGCCCCAACTGGCTCTTCGGCGGCCACGGCATCGTCTCCGCCCAGAACCCCCTGGGCACCGGCCTCGCCTTCGCCGCCAAGTACGAGGTCGAAGTCCTCGGCAAGGCCCTCCCCAACCCCGGCGTCGAGCCCGGCCAGGCCGCGAAGAAGAAAGTCTCCCTCTGCTACATGGGCGACGGCGCTCTCAACCAAGGCGCCCTGCACGAGGCCATGAACCTCGCCGGCCTCTGGGACCTCCCCGTCATCTACATCGTTGAGAACAACGGCTACTCCATGGGCACCGCCATCGGCCGCGGCACCACCATGGCCCACGACCTCACCAAGAAGGCCGACGCCTACGGCATCCGCGGCGAGATCATCGACGCCTTCGACGTTGTCGACCTCTACGACGAGTTCAAGCCCCTCGCCGACTGGTGCCGCGAGAACCAGAAGCCCGCCTTCGTCGACCTCAAAACCTACCGCTACCTCGGCCACTCCATGTCCGACCCCCAGAAGTACCGCACCAAGGACGAGGTCGAGCAGTTCAAGTCCAAGGACTCCATCGACCGCCTCGCCGCGCAGCTCATGAACGAGCGCAAGGGCCAGGACGGCAAGCCCATGATGACCGAGCAGCAGTTCCTCGACATGCAGGCGCAGGTCAAGGACGAGGTCAAGCACGCCCTCGACTTCGCCGAGCAGAGCCCAATCCCCGAGGCCAGCGAGCTCTACACCGATGTCCTGCTGAACCCGATGAAGAACATGAGCCCCTCGGGCGAATACACCCGCGGCACGCCCAACCCCATCTTCGACCTCCGCGAAAACCTCGACTGACGTGCCACCGAGATGTCTTCATCTCGGTGGTTTTGCGCATCACCGCCGCAAGACCGGGGAGGCGGGCTTTCAGCCCGCACTCAATCTCCTCGCCCCTCTCACCGCCTCAAGAAGTACGCCACGTACGCAAACTCATCCGCCGCAACCACCACCGGCACCCACGTCGTCGTGCTCTCGCTGTAGCTGTGATCCCGGCCTCGCCGCCCGCCCCACTCATTCACCGTCGAGTACGAGTTCACCGGCTCCTGAATGATCGTCTCCGCCTTACCCAGGTGCCGCCGGGACCACACGACCTCCGTCGCGCCCACCTTCTTCGCCAGCGCGGTGAGCTGTCCATCCCGATCCGGCCGCAGCCCGTCGGTGGTCCGGAACTCCGACCGCCCCACCACTTCCACGCTCATCGGGTCCGCTGAAACCTGAAGCGTCCGCAGCAGCCGCGCCTTGGCAGCGTCGCGCTTGTCCTGCGTCCACTCACTCTCTGGCACATCGCTCGCCGCGGCCTCCTGCCGCATCGAGTCCAACCCCGACTGGAGCCGATCCCAGTCCACCTCGCGCACCCGCACGGGAATATTCCCCGGGAGAGGTTCCACCGCCGCGGTCGGCGTGAACTCCTGTTCCCACCGCGACCCCGAGCACCCGCCAAGGACCACGCACGCCAGCACCACCATCGCGATTCGGATCCGCATGCGGAAACTGTATCGCGGCCTCTCCATCTCAGGCGCACACCCAGCCGTTCTCGCCCTTGACGTACGTTTCTGCCAGGCTCACCGCGAACGCCTTCCCCGCCGCGCTCCAGTGGTGGCGATCAATCGACATCCGCTTCTGATCGAGCCTGATCACGTTGAACGCCCCCTCCTCGCCGCGGGTCCGCATCGAGATCGTGCCCGCCTGAATGAAGACGGTTCCCCATTGGTCCGCCCCATGACCCAGCGGGCGGCAGGTCGTAAAGGAGGTGTGCAGGTGGCCGGTCATCGCCGCGTCCACGCGGCACCCGGCCATCGCCGCGATCGCCTCCTCTACATTCCCGACCAGAGGCTCGTCTGAACCTGCGGGCAAGACGAACGGGTGATGGCAGACGACCAGCCGCGCCCGGTCGCCGGACGTGCAAAGCACATGCCGCATGCGCACTAGTTGCTCGTCGCTGAGCCGCCCATCCTGAACCGTGAGCGACCTGGCGCTGTTGAGCCCGACCACGATCATCTCATCATCGGTGTACACCGGCTCAGGATCGCGCCAGATCGCCCGCTTGAACCCCCACAGCGGCGCGCCGAATCGCATCGGCAGGTTGTACAGCGGAACATCGTGGTTCCCCGGCACGGTCAGCTTCGCGCCGGGTAGTGACTCAATGAACCGCGCCGCCTCCCTGAACTGCCACCCCCGCGCCCGCTGGGTCACGTCTCCGGAAATCACGGTCAGGTCGGGCTTGATCGCGATCGCGGCGTCGCGGACGGGTTGCAGTATGGCCGCGTCGAGGCGGCCGAAGTGGAGGTCGGAGAGGTGCAGGATCGTCCGCATCAGCGGCCCTCCGGCACGATGACGTTGAGGACCCCGGCCCGCACGCGACACACCAGCGGGGTCCGCATCCGAACGATCTCGCCGTCGACTCCGACATGGATCGACCGAGAGGTCAAACGCAGCGTGATCTCGTGGCCGCTCAGTTCATCCAGATCATGCGATCCTCGGAGTCGCCCGACGGACGCGCGCAGCGCCTGCATCAGGAGGCCGTAACCGCCCCGCTGGCGGGTGATGATCAGGGACAGCCGCCCAGCGTCCAGCCGCTCGCGGGTCCCCGCGAGCGGCGAGTCGACGCGGTACTCGTTGTTGCCGATCAGGATCGCGGGGGTCAGGCGCGAAAACTCGCGACCGTCGACATTGACACGCACCCAAAGCCGCGGCACGTGCCGGAACACGCGCAGCGCGGCCCAGAGGCGCCGGGCCCACCGCACGAGCTTGGCCCCGCGCCGGGCCTCGCCGCGAGCTTCGACGAACGCGGGATACACGCCGAGGCTGACGTTGTTCAGGAACAGCTTACCGTTCACTTCGCCCGCATCGATCCTCATCACCTTTCCGGTTCGAATCACGCGAACCGCCCCGGCGATGTCGACGGGAATCCGGAGGTCCTTGGCGAGGTGGTTGAAGGTGCCGAAGGGGAGGATCCCGAGCGTGAGGCCGGTTCCGGCCAGCACGCTCGCGACGGCGCTGACGGTGCCATCGCCGCCCGCGGCGATCACGGTCGTGAAGCCTTCGTCCAGCATTTGGCGGGCGAGGTCATCGGCCCGGGTGTCCGAGTCGACGCAGCGGATCTCGGTGTGCATTCCCTCGGCGCGGAAGACGCCGAGCAGGGTCACCGCGTCCATGCCGCCGGGGCCGGACGTTGCGTTCAGGATGACGCCGACCTTGCTCAACTGGACTTCTCCTGCAGCCACGCGCGGCGGCGGCGGAGGGTGTCGAGCGCGGTGACGCAGAGGGCGAGCCAGGCCCACGCGATGGCCTGAGCCGCGAGCACGTCGGACAAGTAGTGGACGCCGAGGTAGAGGCGGGTGAAGGAGACGATCGCGATGAGGAGGCCGAGGATCGCGAGCACGGCGGCGCGGGTGCGCCAGGAAATGTGGTCGCGGAAGAGCAGGAGCGCGACCGAGCCGTAGAGGAGCGTGGCGCCGGCGACGTGGCCGCTGGGAAAGCTGAAGCCGTGGGCAGCGCCGAGGGGTTCATCCCAGGCTGGGCGGGCGCGGGAGAAGGCGTACTTGAGGGCGGTGTTGAGGAGCAGGCCACCGAACACACCGGCCCAAATGAGGGCGGCGCGGGCGAAGCGTTTGTGTTTCCACCAGAGGGCGCCGACCAGCGCGGCGACGGGGAGGACGACGGCGGGCGAGCCGAGCCAGGTCAGGACTCGGATGACGCGGGTGAGGCCGAGCTGGGCGTTGAGGTGGAGCCAGTCGGCGAGGCCCGTGTCAAGGCGTGTGAGCTCGTCCTGCTCGTGGATCTCGTCGGCGATCTCGATGAACATCCAGACTCCCGCGGTGATCGCGAGGAGGCCGAGGGTGAAGTGAAGACCGAGGTACTTGCCGGGGCTGAACCGGGCGGCCGCGAACTTGCGGAGGCGTCGTCGGCGGGAGGTCGGTTGATCGGGCGGAATCGGCACCCTCTATCGTTGCCCGCGTTTGTGAGGAGATGATGACGGGAAGTGTGAGTCGATCGGGAGGGGATCATCGTGCTTTCACCGGTGTCTGAAGTCGTGGTTTTGGGGACAGCGACCGAAGCGGACGTCCGGCAGCTTGCGGCATTGCTGGTTGATGCGGTGGAGTCGAACGCGGCGGTGAGTTTCGTGGCGCCGCTCTCGATGGATCGCGCGGTGAGTTGGTGGACGGAAACGCTGGTGAGTGCGGCAAAGTCGCGGGCGATCGTGCTGGTGGTGCGGGTGGAGGGTGAGATTGTGGGGACAGTGCAGGTGCAGCCGGCGTGGGCGCCGAATCAGCCGCACCGGGCGGAGATCTGCAAGCTGATCGTGCACCGCAAGGCGCGGAACCGGGGGCTTGCATCGGCGCTCATGCGCGCGGCGGAGGAGCACGCGGGCAGGGCGGGGTACACGCTGCTGACGCTGGATGCGCGCGGGGATGGGCCGGCGTGCCCGCTGTACCGGAAGCTGGGGTGGGTGGAGGTGGGCGCGATCCCGCGGTTCGCGCTTAACGCGGACGGGGGCGGGTATCACGAGACGGTGATTTTCTACAAGGAGCTGGGCGCGCCGCCTTGCACTCGAGAGTCATAGCCCAACAAAGAAACGCCGCTGCGCGGCCATGGCCCTCCCTAACGGTCGGGGTTCCTATTGAGGATCACTCCTTCGCGTAGCGGACGGCGGTGCCGGTGCTTTCGAGGGCGGGGGCGAGGCGTTGGAGGGCGTGGGCGTAGGCGGCGGTGCGCATGTCGATTTTCTTGGAGACCATGATCTCGTACACGGCGCCGAACTCGCGGCGCATGATCAGGGCGAGGCGCTCGCGGACCTCTTCGGCGGTCCAGTAGTAGCCGGCCTTGTTCTGGGCCCACTCGAAGTAGCTGACGGTGACGCCGCCGGCGTTCGCGAGGATGTCGGGCACGATGATGATGTTCTTGGCGGTCAGGATCGCGTCGGCCTGGCTCGTGATCGGGCCGTTGGCGAGCTCGATGATGATGGGGGCCTTGATGCGGGAGGCGTTGTCTTCGGTGATGACGTTCTCGATCGCGGCGGGGACGAGGACGTCGACGTCGAGCTCGAGGAGGGCGGCGTTGGAGATCGGGGTGCAGCCGGGGCCGGCGGTGCCGATGGGCGGGAGGAGGCCGGTCTTGGTCTTGTTCTCGGCGAGCTTCTGGATGGGGAGGCCGTTGGGGTTGTAGTGGCCACCGGCGGAATCGGAGACGGCGACGACGGTCCAGCCGTCCGCGGCCGCGAGGCGGGCGAAGTGGTCGCCGACGTTGCCGAAGCCCTGCACGGCGATGGTGCGCTTCTGCTTGGTGAGGTCCCAGCCCATGCGGGTCTGGAGCTCCTTGAGGCAGTAGAAACCGCCGCGGCCGGTGGCGTCCTCGCGGCCGAGCGAGCCGCCCATGGCCACGGGCTTGCCGGTGATGACGCCGGGCTCGCGGTGGCCCTTGACGATGGCGTACTCGTCGCACATCCAGGCCATGATGAGCGGGTTGGTGTTGACGTCGGGGGCGGGGACGTCGATGTCCTGTCCGACAGCCCAGGCGATGGCGCGCATGTAGCCGCGGGAGAGGCGCTCGAGCTCGGCGGTGGAGAGCTTGGTGGGGTCGACGATGACGCCGCCCTTGCCGCCGCCGAAGGGGAGGCCGACGCAGGCGCACTTGAAGGCCATCCAGAAGGCGAGGGCCTTGACCTCGGAGGGGTTGACGTCGGGGTGGTAGCGGATGCCGCCCTTGGCGGGGCCGCGGGTGTCGTCGAACTTGCAGCGGTAGCCGGTGAAGACCTGGAGGCTGCCGTTGTCCATGCGGACGGGGATGGAGACTTCGAGGAACTGCTTGGGCTGGCTGAGGCGCTGGACGGTTTCGGCGTGGACGTCGGCGTACTTGGCGGCGGTATCGAGGCGCTTGAGTGCGTCGGAGAACACGTCGGGGTGATTGGTCATTGAGGGCCTCGTGCGCGGACAGGTGAAAAGGTGGGAGGTGAGCGTATCAGGCGGGGGCGGGATTTCACCTTTGGGGGCGGGGTGGCGGGCACTGAAAGCGGTTTCATTTGGTCTGCGCGAGAGATCACCGCCCGGGGGGAGCGGGGGCGAGGGTTGCGTTGGGGTTTCTGTGGGGCGTGCGACGCGAGCGGTCAGGAGCTGTCGCGGCGGGTGGATTGGGGAGCGCGTGTGGTGGTGGTGCCGGCGCTCTGGAGCAGAGAGCTGGCGGAGAGGCCGTTGGTGCGGCGCGGGGTTTCGAAGGCCGCGGGAAGAGTGTCGGCTGGCGCGAGGAGGGACGGAGTTTGGAAGAGCGCGGGTGGGGCGATCACTGAGGGCGCGGGCTGGAGCGCATGGCGCCCGGGATTCAGGGGAGAGCGTTCGGGTGGAGGGGAAGGCATCGGGTCAAGAGGCATCGAGGCATCGAGCGGATGCGGGGTGCTGGAGAGTTGCGGTAGAGCGGGCGCAGGTCGCGCAGGAGGGATGTCGAAAGTGGAAGAAGGCATCGAGGCATGAGGCATCAAGGCATCAAGTGGCGGAAAAAGCTTCGCGGCGGTCTGGCGCGGCGGCGGGTCGTCGAGGCGGGTCATGAGGATGCGGGTCGCGGCCTTGCGGGCGCTTTCGTTGTTGTCGCTGAGGCGGACGAGGGTGGTGAGGCGGAAGAGGGCGTGGTGCTTGGCGTCGACGTGGAGGAGGTCGTTGCGGTCCTGGGCGACTTGCTTGACGGCGGCGAGGCGGGCGCGGATGTGGGGCTGGGCGGCCCAGTCCGCGAGCTCTACCACGGGGAGAGCGAGGTCCCTGGCGATCTCGGGGAGGCTGGCCTCACGCTTGAACCAAGCGTCGAAACGGGCGTGGTCGGCGCGGGTGAGGGGGGGTTCGGGATGGGTGAGGGTGGTGGGCACTCGGGGCGAGTGTACGGAAGCCGAACATGGTGTCAATAGGGTTTTGATAGGATTGTCGGAAGTGGTTGGGAGGGCGGGGGTTGGGTTTGTGGGATCTTTTGGTGGGCGGCAGGAGAGGGTGCACCGCTGGCGGAAGTTGAAGCGGGTCAGTAACTCGTGTATGCCCGCGGTTTGAAGTGTTGTGCGGGTGGGGAGGTCCGCCCTCAGCCGGGCGGGAAGGCCAAAAGGCAGGAGGTGAAGGGGGATCGCTTACCGGTGGCTTGCTCGCAGGGCCTCGCTGCGCCACCGGCAACGGTCGTGCGCCCTTCGGGCGGGAGGCAAGGCGGAAAAGGAGCTGCTGGCCGTTGGCTCGCTGCGCCACAGGCACCGATCGTGAGCCCTTCGGGCGGAAGGCAAGGGGTCAAGCGGCTGCTGGCCGGTGGTATGCTCGCTCGCTGCGCCATCGGCAACGGGCGTGCGCGCGCAGCGGGGGGAGGCCGCTGGTATCAGACGTCGAGTTAGCCCGCGGCATGCACGTCTTCGCGGGCGTGCCATTCGTGCTCGACCGTGCGCATCAGCAGTGCGCAGTCGAACTGTGTTGAGCCTTCGGGGAACTTGATGCGGTCGTCGAAGTAGCTTGATTGCACGGCCTCGACGGCGAGCGGTTCGACTTTCCACGCTTTGCATCGCAGCTCGAGTCCGTCGAATCGGGCGGGGTCCTTTGTTGCCGAATAGCCCAGGGCGCCTTGTTCGAAGAAGCTGGAGGCCTCGTCGACTGAGCCAAAGACCGAGCTCGCGGGCAGGGTGTCGGCGGTGCGACCTGTGACGCTCACCCGCGTGTGTCGGTCGTCACTTTCGAACGCGACCCGCAACCGGTCTGCTGTTTCGGTGACATCGAAACGGGCGTGGTGGTGTTCTCCTGGGAACACGCGTCCACCCACCAGCGTGTTCAGGAGGGAACTGGTGTCGCGGCGCGGGATGAAGACGCCTTCGCGGAGTTGGCCGTGGTGGTTCCACTCGACGGCGAAGCGGTGGGCGGCGTTTTCCGAACTGATACCAATGGAGAGTGGGACGAAGGCTGGTCGGACGTGCTTGAGGCGGATGAGGCAGATGCCGACCATGGCGTGTTGATTGATGAGCTTGGGACGGAAGGGTGGTGGGAGGAGGCGGGCGGCGACTTGGGGATCGATGCGGTAGTTCACGAGGATGCGACGGTGGATGAGGCCGTGGATTGTCGGGAGTCGCATCTGTTGGAGTGTAGTGGCGGGGTGTGCTTGGGCCG
>Ga0208492_1000530_pt1 | contig 31494 bp, 21 predicted proteins | sample Subbioar_CSW14AB_FD_184820 | JGI IMG/M metagenome (GOLD analysis project Ga0208492, IMG submission 184820) | Serpentinite rock and fluid subsurface biosphere microbial communities from McLaughlin Reserve, California, USA - CR12Mar_CSW14AB (SPAdes) | ecosystem: Environmental > Terrestrial > Deep... | reverse complement strand
TGGACTTTCGCGTCTCCATCATGCCCAGCAGCTTCGGCGAAGACGCGGTGCTGCGCATCCTCGACCGCTCGCGCCTGGCCGCCGAGCAGCAGGCGCTCAGCCTTGAAGGCCTGGGCTTCGAAGCCGACGACGCAGCCGTGGTGCGGCGCCTTGCGCGCAAGCCCTATGGCCTGCTGCTGGTCACCGGCCCCACCGGCAGCGGCAAGACGACCACGCTGTACGCGGTGGTGCAGGAGATCAACGACGGCGCCGACAAGATCATCACCATCGAAGACCCGGTCGAGTACCAGCTCGGGGGTGTGGTGCAGATCCCCGTCAACGAGAAGAAGGGCCTGACCTTCGCGCGGGGCCTGCGCAGCATCCTGCGCCACGACCCGGATCGCGTGATGGTCGGAGAGATCCGCGATGCAGAAACAGCACAGATCGCCTCGCAGGCCGCGCTCACCGGCCACCTGGTGTTGTCCACCATCCACGCCAACAACGTGTTCGACGTGGTGGGCCGCTTCATGCACATGGGGGTGGACCTCTACAACATGGTCTCGGCGCTCAATGGCGTGGTGGCGCAGCGCCTGATGCGCAAGCTGTGCCCGCACTGTGCGCAGCCTTGGCTGCCCGAAGCGAGCGACCTGAAGTCGGCCCAGTTGCCTCTGGATGCCAAGGGCCGCTTCATGCGCGCGGTGGGGTGCCCGCATTGCCGCGGCACCGGCTATCGCGGCCGCCAGGCCATCGCCGAGATCCTGCTCATGGACGACACGCTGCGCGACCTCATCGTGGCGCGGGCGCCGCTCACGCAGGTCAAGGCCCATGCACGCGCCAGCGGCACCCGGCTGTTGCGCGAGGCCGCCCTGGCGGCGGTGCTGCGCGGCGAGTCCACCATCGATGAACTCAACCGCGTGACCTTGGTCGAATGAACGCCCGCACCGACCTTCCCGCCTTGGTGGAACCGAGCGTGGCACCGAACCCTTCGGCGCTGGGTCAACGGGTGGCCCGCTGGCGCATGCGCTTGCGAACCTGGCGTCGCCCACATCACCTGATGCTGGCCGCGCTGCCCCATGCCCCCGGACAGCCCCGGGTGATCGAAGCCGCCACGCAGGCCTTTGCCGAGTGGGCTGTTCGCCACGAAGGCGCGTCGGTGGACATCGCCTTGTCGTCTCACTTCATGCTGGTGGCCGTGGGCGATGCCGGGCCGGTTGCCAACGCGCAGGCCTTGCGTGAGCAGGCTTGTGCACGTTGGACGCACTACCTGGATCAGTCGGCCGAAAGCCTCGATGCCGATTGGTGTGTGCAGACGAGCCTGGATGTCGGTCGGGCGCCTGTCGCGCTGGCTTGTGCGCTGCCCCGGCCGCTCGTGGAGGGGCTGCAGCAGGTCGCCCGAGAGCATGGTTTGAAGCTGTTGGCGTTGCGCCCCTGGTGGGCCGAGGCCTTGCAACAGGCCTGGCGCGAGTTGCCGTCTCCGGCCGGCCTGCCCGATGGCACGCTGCGCCGCTGGGCCTGGCGAGAAGGCGACTGGCAGACCCGGGCCCTGGCGGCCCTTCAAGCGGGGCAATGGGTGTTGCAAGCGCTGGTGTTCCTGGCGCCTGACCAGGCCGATGAAGCCGATCCGGCTGACGCGTGGGTCGATGCAGCCACCGATGCGCCCGGGCCCGCGGTCTTGGCGGTGTCTCCGGGTGACCTGGCTTCGCTCGTCGATGTCGGCTCCGACATCGCGACGCAGGAAGGTGCGGCATGAACCCACGGTCGTCTTTCGGCGGGTGGGTGCGCTTTGCACAAACCGTGCAGGGCAGCGCAGGCAGCGGCCTTGGCTGGGCCGAGTCCTTGAACTTCGTTGGCCCGCGCGTGCGCGTCTCGTTCTGGTCCTGGGCCTTGCTGGCCTTGGGCGCCATCGCGGTGGTGCACGCCTTGGAGCTGGCCCGGCAGGTCGATGTGGCCGGGCAGGCGGCGCATGCCGAACTCGAGCGCCTGCAACGACATTCGCAGAGCAGCGGTGCGCCCGCGTTGCCTTCAGCGGGCGCTTCGGTGGCCTTTGCGGCGGTTTTGGCCGACGAAGCGGCGCCTCCGCTGCAAGGCGAAGGCTGGCGCTCGGCCGCCCAGCTGGCGGCCTGGCTCGGGCACCCCTGGGCCCCGGTGCTCGATCAGGCCGACGCCTCGGCGCACCAACGCGGCATCGCGCTGATGCGTTTCCAGCTTGACCTGGGCAGCTGGGGCACGCGGGCTGCGCAACCGCTGGGCTGGCGCCTGCAGGCGGCGGTGCCCGATGACGCCACCGCCCTGGCCTGGTTGCAGGACCTGGGGGCCGATGCCCAGCTGCTGCGTCGCGACGCATTGGCGCAAGCCGTTTCCAGCGAGCGCGGCACCTTGGCATGGCGCATCGATGTGGGCGCGGCCGGAGGGCAGCCATGAGCGCACAACGCATGCCGGGACTGCGCTGGCCTGCCTGGTTGCGCCAGCTGGGCTGGCCCGGCCTGCTCGGTGCTGGCCTGCTGCTGGCTTGCGCCGGGTTCATCCAGTTCGAGCTGCCCCAGCGCCGCGCCGATGTGGCTCAGGCCGAGTCCGACGCCCGTCGGCTGCGCCACGGGCTTCTCGAGCGCACGAATGGAGTGAATGGAGCCAGCAGGGGTGAAGCCACCTCGCGTCAGGAGGCGCCCATGCAAGCTTGGTCGCGCTTGTGGGCTGGCCTGCCGGACGAAGGGCAACGACTGGTCCTGCAAGGCCGTGTGCTGGCTTCTGCGGCGCAGGTGGGTGTGCCCCTGCAGGCCGTGCAATGGCAAGGGGAGGCCGTGAAGTGGGGCCCGGGCCTTTGGCGGCAACGCATGACGATGCCGGTGCAGGCACCTTACCCGGCCTTGCGCACCTGGCTCGACCGGTTGCAGCGCGAGCCGGCGCTGAGCGTGGACACGATCGACATCCAGCGCAACGACCTGACGTCCGACCAGGTGCAGGCCCAGGTGAGCGTCTCGCTGTGGTGGCGCCAGCCGAAGCCGAAGCAGGAGGCGCCATGAAAAGCCCGCTCCTGATCGCGCTGGCCTTGGCGCTGGGCGCCACGTTCTGGTTGCAGCAAGGCGAAGACGATGGCACCGACCTGGTGGCCGATCGTCGTGCGTCGGCCAGGCCGCAGCGCGCCGATCGCCCCGCACCCACCGCGGACCGCGCCGCCAGGGCAGCAGCGCCCGCCACAAACAACGCAGTCGCGCCAGATGCCGCAGGCGCCTGGCTCGCCCGCAGCGTGCAAGCCTGGCAGGAGCGGCGCCAGCAGGCCGATGCCCTGCCGCCAGCTCGCACCATGACCGCCGCCGCGCCTTCGGCCTGGGGCGCTGTCTTGCCCCCGCCGCCTCCCGCACCACCCAAGCAAGACCGGGTGGGCGATGCCCAACCCGTTGCCCCGCCTTTCCCGCACCAGTGGGTCGGCCGCTTCGACGACGAAGCCAGCACTGGCGCGAAACCACTGCGACGCGCGGTCATCAGCGGGTCGGTTTCGACCTGGGTGGTGCGCGAAGGCGATGTGATCGAAGGCCAGTGGCGAGTCGACCAGATCCAGGAGCGGCTCGTGCGGCTGACCTACCTGCCGCTTCAGCAGAGCCAGACGGTGGCCATGAAATGAACATGCGTGAATCGATACCCCTGATGCTGTTGGCTGCGACGCTGCTCGCCGGTTGTGCCGGCCCGCAGTCCTTGATCGAGGCCGACGAGATGGCCCGTTTCGGCCAGCACGAGGCTGCGGTGCAGCGGCTCGAACAAGCCAGCCAGCAGGACCCGTCGGACGGCCGCTTGCGCCTGGCCCTGATCCAGGCGCGTGAACGCGCGGTGAACCAGTTGCTGGCCCAGGCTCCGCAAGGCCGCAGCGAAGAAAGCCGGTCTGCCCTGGAAGGCCTGCTCACGCGCCTGCAAGCCGTGGCCCCGCAACACCCTCGAACCCTGGCCCTGCAGGCCGAAGTGCAGCGCCGCCAGCGCCATGTGCAGCGCATGGCTGAGGCCCGCCAGGCGGTGGAGGGCGGCCGGCTCGACCGCGCCGAGGCCATCCTGCGCGAGCTGCTGGCCGAAGACGCCGGCCATCCCGCGGCCCGCGACCTGCTCAACGACATCGAGTCCCGCCGACAGGAACAGGTGCGTCAGCAGGCCACGCTCTCGCTGGGCACGGGCGTCAAGCCCGTGACGCTCGAATTCCGCGAAACCCCGATCAAGACGGTGTTCGAGGCCCTGGCCCGCGCGGCGAACCTCAACTTTGTCTTCGACAAGGACGTGCGCGGCGACGCCAAGACCACCGTCTTCCTGCGCAACATCTCGGTGGAAGAAGCGCTGCGCGTCATCCTCAACACCCAGCAGCTGGGACACCGCCTGCTCAACGAGAACACGGTGCAGATCTTCCCGGCCACGCAGCAAAAGAACCGCGACGTGCTGGAAACCGTCACGCGCACCTTCTACCTGGTCAACACCGACCCCAAGCAGGCCCAGGCCCTGGTGCGCACCGTGGCCAAGACGCGAGACGTCTTCATCGACGAGCGCCTGAACATGATGGTGGTGCGCGACACGCCCGAGGTCGTGCGCCTGATCGAGCGCCTCATCCAGGGCCTGGACGTGGCCGAGCCCGAGGTGGTGCTCGAGCTGGAAGTCATGGAGGTCTCCAGCAAGGTGCTCGACAAGGTGGGCATCGACCTGCCGGCTTCGGCGTCGTATGGCGTCCCGGGGGCGGTGTCCACGGTGTCGTCGACCAGCGGCCTGAGCTGGCTGGTGCCCAACCCCGTGGCCGTGGCCAACCTGCGCAGCACGCGTGGCTCCAGCAACCTGCTGGCCAACCCGACCATCCGCGCACGCAACCGCGAAAAGGCCAAGGTGCTTCTGGGTGAGAAGCGCCCTGTGTTCACCACCACGTCGACCGCCAACGTGGGCGTGTCGGCCTCGGTCAGCTACCTCGATGTGGGCTTGAAGCTCGAGATCGAACCCCAGGTGCAGCTCGACAACGACGTCACCATCAAGGTGGCGCTTGAGGTCAGCAGCGTGACCAACGAGGTGACCGGCCCGCAAGGCTCGATCGCCTACCAGATCGGCACGCGCCAGGCCTCGACCACGCTGCGCATCCGCGATGGCGAAACCCAGATCCTGGCCGGTCTGCTCAACGACAGCGAAAGCCGCACCTCCACCGGGCTGCCGGGCCTGCACCAGATCCCCGGCCTGGGCAAGCTATTTGGCACCGACATCGACACGCGCGACAAGACCGAGGTCATCTTGCTGATCACGCCGCGCATCGTGCGCAATGTCATGCAGCCGACCTCGACCGCGGGCTTCCTGCCATCGGGCACCGAGGCGCAACCAGGCCTGGCGCCCTTGAGCCTTCGGCCCGGGGTCAAGGCCAGCACGATGCAGGCGCGCGGTGGCATGTCGAACTCGCTGTCTGCCGCGTCAACAGCCTCCAGCCGATCGGCGACGCCCGCTGGCGGGCCGCAAGAAGGCATCAGCGGCCCCGAGGTCGTGATGTCGGGCGCTTCTTTTCAGGTGATGGTGCACAACCCTGGCGACCAACCACTGAACACCAGCGTGCTGGTGGATGCCAGCGTGCTGAGCATCGTGGCGCCGGGCGGGGAGTCGGGGCGCATCGCGCTGACCGTGCCCCCGCGTGGCTCGGCCCCCGTCATGCTGCGCGCCCGCAAGGACGTTCGCTCGTCCGACACCGAGGTCACGCTGGACTCGGGCGGACAGCCTTTGCGCCTGAAGGTGCGCGACCCGTCTTTGGCCGACGCGGGAGAGCCGCAGGATGCCGGCGCGGGCGCGGCCCCCGACCCGTCGGACGCAGGTGGCCCGGCTGGATCGCAGCCCGATCGCTGAAGGTGGTACCCATGCGCGGATGGCCCCACCACACCATCGCCCGGCGGCGATCGCCTGCGGCAGGCTTCACCCTCATCGAGATGGTGGTGGTGGTGATGATCGTGGGCATCCTGGCCAGCGCGGCCATGCCCCTGGCGGCGTTGAGCAAGCGCCGTGGGCAGGAGGCCGAACTGCGCCAGGCCCTGCGCACCCTGCGCATGGCCATCGACGAACACAAGCGCGCATGGGACACCGGGCGCATCGAGAAAAAGGCCGACGCCTCAGGCTACCCGCCCAGCCTGGAGGCGCTTGTTCAAGGCGTGCCGGACGCCAGCAGCCCGACGGGGCAGCGCATCTACTTCCTTCGCCGATTGCCGCGCGACCCCTTTGCCGATCCGCAACTGCCTGCCGCACAAACCTGGGCCACGCGCAGCTACGCCAGCCCACCCGATGCACCAGCTGCCGGGGTGGATGTGTTCGATGTGGCCTCGCGCACGCCAGGCGTGGGCCTGGACGGCCAACCCTACCGTCAGTGGTGAGGAGCGAGCGCATGCCTCCTGCACGACATCCATGCCGCCCACGCGGCTTCACCCTGATCGAGCTGATCGTGGTGCTGGCCATCGTCGGGCTGCTCGCCAGCATCGTTGCACCCCGGTACGTGCGCACGGTCGACAACGCGCGAGAGGCTTCCCTCAAGACCTCCCTGAACGTCATGCGCGATGCCATTGACAAGTACGCGGCGGACAAGGGCCGCTATCCGGAGTCGCTCGATGAGATGGTGCAGTTGGGCTACCTCAGGCAGGTGCCCGAGGACCCGATCACTGGCCGCCGCGACAGCTGGCAGATGCTCCCCGCCCGTGCGGACAGCGCCGTGCCGGGGCAGGTTGCCGATGTGCGCAGTGGCGCGGCAGGACGGGCTCAAGACGGGCGCCCCTACAGCGCCTGGTGAGGCGTGGAGGACGTCGCCGTGCATGTGTTTCAACAAGCTCCTCGGCGGGTGCGCGTCCGGACGGCCGGCTTCACCTACCTGATGCTGCTGTGGTGGGTGGCGCTGTCCGGCCTGATGCTGACGGCCTTGGCCCAGAGCTGGGTGCTGGATGCGCGCCGTGCGCGAGAGGCCGAACTGGTCTGGCGCGGAGAGCAGTTCCGCCTGGCCATCGAGGCCTACGCCAGCGTGCCGGTGGGCGAGGGGCAGTCCCAGCTGCCTCGGCGACTCGAGGACCTGCTGGAAGACCGCCGCAGTGGCGAGTTGCAGCGTCACCTCAAGCGCATCTGGCCTGACCCGATGACCGGCCGCACCGAATGGGGCCTGGTGCGCGAAGGCGATGGCATCACGGGTGTGCACAGCCTGTCGACAGCGCGCCCGCTGAACGCACCCGAGGGCGTGCTTCGTTACGAACAATGGACCTTTGTGCTGGGGCAACCACAGGCGATGCGCCCTTGAGGCTGAGTGAAGTTTCGTCAAGAAACCGTCACGCGCGGTCTCTAGACTGCTGCGGTTCACCCCCACACACCATGACGACCACAACCATCGCCCCAGATCAGTCGGAAGTGCTCCTTCGCGTCATCGAAGCCGCTCCGCAGGTCTGCCGCAGGCACCAGTTTTTCGTCTGGACCCAGGGCGACTTCCAGCGGTGGCTGCCGCACAAGCTCAGCCTGTGTGGCAGCTACGACCGAGATCAGCGCGAGCTGGTGTTTGACCTCTTCAACAGCCTGCCCATGCCCGATGCCGTGACCCGCGCATTGCGTGATCGGCACAGCATGCTGGTGTCTGCGGCACTGACGAGCTGGCAGCGGGGACGGGGACAGGCCGTGGTGCTGGACATCAGGCAGTTGCCGGGTCATGACGCCCTGGTCAGCGAACTCGTTGCGCTGGGCTACGGCCGCTTCATCGTTCACGGGCTCACCCGACCTGGTCGCCCCGACGAGGTCGAGAGCGTTTTCCTGTTCGGCCAGCCCGGGCCGGATGCCGACGACAACGCCAGGCAGGCGCTGGACATGCTCCTGCCCTGCGTGCACCTGGCCTACCAGCGGGTGTGCGTGACCGAGCGGCAGATGAGCCAGTCCCGCACCGGGGCCTCGTCGCCGGTCAATGGCGTGGCCCTCAGGCCCTCGCCGATCACCGAGCGCGAACGCGAAATCCTGGTCTGGGTCCGCGATGGTTTGAGCAACCAGCAGATCAGCGAGAAGCTGGGCATCAGCGCGCTGACGGTCAAGAACCATGTTCAGAAGATCCTGCGCAAGCTGGGAGCGGCCAATCGGGCCCAGGCCGTGGCCAAGGCCATGAGCATGAACGCGTTGGGGGCGGCGAACTTCCACCTGGGTGAGTCCTCGGTGTGATCCGTTCGGCTCAGTTGTGAGCCGTCATGGTCTGCCCGGCTCACGGGGAACCACCTGGGTTGATCGCACGCATGTCACACGCCCCCAACACACTGCATGCAACTCGGGAGCCGGTTGTCCATGGTCCTGAGTGAAACCCACAAGTTCTGCCTAACCTTGAACGGAGAGACTCCAATGAAACTGCAACACATCGTGGCCGCCGTGGCCCTGGCCGCTTCCGGCACCGCTTTCGCCAACGTCCTGGACCCCCTGGCCGCCGGTGGCCTGGGCGGTGAAATGTCCCTGACCGTCTACAGCGCCCAGGCCCAGGCCTCGGTGCTGATCGACACCGGCATCATGCTGGCCGACTTCCGCAGCATCTTCACCTCCGGTGCCAAGTCCTTCAGCCTGGACCTGAGCTCCAACGCCGCTTTCAACAGCTTCCTGACCCTGGCTGGTGACGCTTCCGACATCCGCTTCACCTTCTTTGGTGGCGACAACTCGGGTCCCCAGGCTGCTGCCCGCACCATGATCACCACCGTGAGCGGTGACGCCACGACCGTGACCAACGGCAACATGGCCGACTCCCTGAACCAGATCAAGAACAACTACCTCGACACCGCCAACCTGAAGCCGGCCATCAACCCCACCCTGGGCGGTCAGGCCAACGGTTCGCTGCTGGCTCAGAAGGGCACCGACGGCAACGCCTACTTCCTGGAAGTCGTGGGCCCCACCTTCGGTAGCAAGTTTGTCGACACCAGCGCCGCCATCGGAACCTCGGTGGGCATCTATGACTTCGTGCGCAGCAGCACCAGCGCCCTCGGCGACGCCACCGAGTCCGCGTTGATCGGCGAAGGCGGCAGGACCGCTGTGGCCGGCCTGGCCAAGAACGCCGCTGGCAACTACGTGTTCACCGTTGCCGCTCCCGTGCCTGAGCCCAGCAGCTACGCCCTGGCCCTGGCCGGTCTGGCCCTGGTGGGTGCTGCCGCCCGCCGTCGCGCTGCCAAGTGATGTCCAAGGGTGCGGGGGTCCTGCTCCGCACCCTTGTTCCTCACCTCCCGTCTGAATCGGATTCCGGGCTTCGCCCGGGGTCTCCCCCTGCGCCCCTCTTCCTGCCCTACACCCTCGAGGTCAACATGAAACTGCGTCTCCTCTCGCTGGCCGCCATGGCTGCTTTCGTCGGCCAGGCCCACGCCCTGACCCCCGCCCAGATCGACACCGCACGCGCCGACGGCAGCCTGCTGGAAGTCACCATGTCCGGCGCCACCGCGCTGTCGGGCACCATCGGTGGCCTGTTCACCCAGAACTGCAAGTCCGGCACCCAGGACATCTACCTGAACGACGCCGCCCTGTTCTCGGGTGAAACCGTCAACGGCAACATCATCAAGGCCTACAGCTGCGAGCTCAACGCCACCAACGACTTCGGCGCCGCCTACGCCAACAAGAAGGTGCTGTTCCAGAAGTCCGACCAAGGCGGTTCGGGCAACGGCGTGTTCCCCGTTGCCACCAACAGCCAGCTGCCCTTCCTGAACGTCAGCGCTGCCACCTGCAACGCCACCACCAAGGTGTGCTCGACCATCGCTCAAAAGCGCCCTGACGGCGGCGTCTCCGACGTCTCGCCCATCGGCTTCAACCCCTCGGCCAACCGCCCCCTGAACCCGATCGACTTCTCGGCCAACCCCGACGTGTCGAACAGCGACTTCCAACAGGTCCAAGGCGTGCTGCAGATCATCTTCGGTCTGGCCGTCAGCAACGAGCTGTACACCGCCCTGCAAACCGACCAGGCCACCACCGGCCGCCCCGTGGTTTCGAAGGCCGTGATCGCTTCCATGCTGTCCAACACCTACAACCCTGAACTGGGTTGGGCCCCGCTGTTCCGCAACGCCGCCAACATCAACGGCAAGACCCAGCTCAACATCTGCCGCCGCGTCAACGGCTCGGGCACCCAGACCTCGGCCAACCGCTTCTGGCTGGAATACGGTGCCAACGGTGGTGCTCTGACTCCCGCAGACAACGCCAACAACTCCTTCTTCCCCAACGACTTCAACAACGCCAAGCCTGCCGACGACCTGATCATGGTCTACGAAGGCTCGACCACCGGCAACGTGCGTGACTGCCTGGCCAAGGCCAACGACAACGGCGCTTTCGCCATCGGCCACGTGTCGCTGGAAAACGCCGAAACCGCCAAGTGGAAGTTCGCTGCCATCGACGGTGCCATCCCCTCGCGTGACAACGCCAAGCGTGGTTTCTACGACTACGTGTTCGAGTCGACCGTTCAGGTCGCCAAGACCGGCAACTCCGCCGCTGGCCGCGCCTTCCTGGTCGAGTTCACCAAGGCCGCTCAGAAGTCCACCAACCTGAACGCCCTGAGCGCTGCCAACCAGGCTGGCGTGATGACCCTGCCGACCGCTGCCGACTGCCCCGCCACCTTCACCTTCGTGGCCGCTGGCACCGCTGGCGAAACCTCGGTCAACAAGTTCTGCGGCCGCGTCACCCGCCCGAACCCCGCTGACCTGCTGACCATCGTCAAGTGATCGGCCTGAGGGCCTGAGTCCCGCAAGGGGCACAGGAAAAAGAGGCAGGTGGTAATCCCCTGCCTCTTTTTTTGTTCATTGGTTTGCTTTTTTGTCGCCTTTTTTTGACAGGTTCTATTCGTGCAGTCCTGAGCCCGTCTTGTTTATTGACTTGATGGATTGGTTGGGTATATGAATATTCGCGCAATTATTTTCGTTGCTGCTTGCAATTTATTGCAAAGTCAGGCGTTTGCTTTGACTCTGAACCAAATTGACTATGCCCGCGCAAGCGGTGATCTTCTTGAGGTTACCGTGGTGGGGGAGGCTCCCGCAGTAGAAGAGCGATTTATTGCGGCATGTCAGTCAGGTACGCTTGATGTGTACCTGAACAGCAAAGCGTTGTTCACCGGTGAAATCGCAGACGGTGGTGTTGCAAAAACCTATAGCTGTACTACGGCTCGTTTTGTTTCTAGAAATACGGGTTACGGCGTCAAGGTTTTGCTTCATCGGCTGGCTTTGAGTAATGCGGTATTACCTGTGGCAAAGAACGTGATGTTGCCATTTCTGCGCGTTAGTTCTGCTGACTGCAATCAGGATACAAAGGTGTGTTCTGCCGTTTCTTATAAAAGACCTGATGGTGGGTTGGCGCCAGTGTCGACATCTGCATTCAATTTTTTGGCGAACAGATCTGTTTATCCCGTCGATTTCTCGTCGAGTTCGATCGTCTCGGAAAATGATTTCAATGAGAACGCAAGGGCATTGCAAACTATTTTTGGCCTTGCCGTAAGCAATGAGCTTTATGTTGCCTTGCAGGTAGATCAAGGTACAACCGGTCGTCCTAGCGTTCCCAGGTCCGTGATCGCTTCCATTCTTTCCAATACCTACAACCCGGATTTGGGCTGGGCTCCGCTATTTCGTAATGCTGCCAACATCAATGGCAAGACTCAGGTGAATATATGCAGGCATGTCAACGGATCTGGTGTTCAGGCTGCGGCCAATCGTTTTTGGCTTGAGTACGGCGCGAATGCGAGTGCATTGGCGCCAGCTGATAACGCGAATAATTCATCATTCTCGAATGATTTTATTCACGCTCGGTCTAATGCAGGATTGATACTGGTTTATGAAGGGGCAACCACCAGCAAGGTGCGTAATTGTCTCAGTGCGGCTAATGACAACGGCGCTTTCGCAATTGGGCACCTGACTTTGGGGGAGGTGTCTGATGGTAAGTGGAAGTTTGTCTCCATTGATGGTATTGAGCCATCGCGTGATAACGCTAAGCGTGGTGTCTACTCATACTTTTTTAGTTCGCCAGGGTTGGTCGCTAAAACAGGAAACTCTTCGGATGGCCGTATCTATTTTGCTGATCTTCTTCGTGCTCTCTGGGCACCTGATGGCCTGGTTAGGTTGAGCCCGGCAGTTCAGGCGGGAGTAATGACGATGCCAAATGTTGCTGGATGCCCCAATCTGAGTCTTGGGTTTAATTTTGTTGAAAGCAGCAGTCCTGGTGCCACTCGAGCAGATAAGTTTTGTAGCCGAGCGGAGCGATACAAATCAGAAGACTTGTTGTTTTTTTACTGATGGCAACCGTGAGAGTCAGAGTTACTTAATTGGATAACGGGCGTTGTGTTGTCTTGAACCCTTGGCCGCCGGATCGGCGTGGCCACCCAGGTGGGGAGTGTTGAGCCATTCGGATCATGGGTTTCCACGACCCTTTCACGGCGCGTCGCCACACTCGCGCGCACCATGCCTCAACGCCCCGCCGTCCCCATCGCAAGCCGCCTGGCCTTTGGCCTGATTCTGGCTGTCATCGCCTCATCGCCTTCTGCCCAGACCGGCGCTGCCGCGGCACCTGAAGCCAGCGAGTCGCCCCAAGGCGCGCGCTTTGACGTGCTGGAGTTCGAAGTCGATGGCAACACCGTGCTGCCGGTCGAAGCGGTCGAGCGCGCCATCACGCCCTACCTGGGCCTGGGCAAGGCCTTTGCCGATGTCGAGGCCGCGCGCGCCGCACTCGAGAAGACCTACCAGGACGCCGGCTACGTCACCGTGTTCGTGGACCTGCCCGAGCAAGAGGTGTCGCAAGGTGTCGTGCGCCTGCGGGTGCTCGAAGGGCAGATCAGCCGCCTGAAAGTGACCGAAGCCAAGTACCACGACCCCGGTCTCATCCGCGAGCGCGTGAGCGAGCTGGCGCCGGGCAAGGTGCCCAATTTCAACGTGGCGCAGGCCCAACTGGCCGACCTCAACCGCACCGAAGACCGCCGCGTGCAGCCCATCCTGAGCCCGGGCCCGGTGCCCGGCACGGTCGAGGCCGAGCTCAAGGTGTCCGACAAGCTGCCGCTGAGCTTCACCGTCGAGCTCAACAACCGCCAGGTGCAGTTCACCGACCCGCTGCGCCTGCAGGTCATGGGCCGCTACGGCAACCTCTTTCAGGAAGACCACACGCTGTCGTTCATCGGCATCGTCACCCCGCAGGACACGAAGCAGAGCAAGGCGTTCGGCCTGAACTACCTCATCCCCTTGCCCGAAGGCAGCTCTTGGCAGGCTTCGCTGCTGGTGTCCGACAGCTCGGTGCAGCCGCTGGGTGGTACCAACGTGGTGGGCAAGGGCTTCAACGTGGCGCTCAAGCGCACCTGGGGCCTGCCGGCGGGCCAGGGCTTCTATCACGGGCTCACGATCGGCCTCGAATACAAGAACACGCGCGAGCGCATCAACGCGGGCGCAGACGGCAGCACCTTGTCCAGCCCGCTGCGTTATGCGCCCCTGGTCATGGACTACAGCGCCACCTGGGTTCGAGGCGATCAGGTCTCCACGCTGACGGCGGGCGGCACCTTTGCGCAGCGTCGCGTGGCGCGCCGCAACGTCGATTGCTTTGGCCAGGAAGACCAGTTCGGCTGCAAGCGCGAAGAGGGTGACGGCAGCTTCGCCGCCTTCCGCGTGGACGCGACCCACACGCACCCTTTGCCTGCCGGCCTGTCGGCCCGCTGGCGCCTGGGCGCGCAGTTCGCCAACCAGCCCCTGGTGGGGGCCGAGCAGTTCTCGGTCGGTGGCTTTGACACCGTGCGCGGCTATTACGAGGCCGAGATCCTGGGGGATTCGGGCTCGCACCTGGGCCTTGAAGTGTCAGGCCCCAATTGGGGCGGCGGCAACGATGGCTCCTGGCGCGGTGCCTTCACCGAGTTGCAGGCCTACGGCTTTGCCGAAGCCGGCCGCATCAGCACGCAGAACGCATCGGACGGCAGCCCCACGCAGGTGGCGGGAGCGGGCCTGGGCTTGCGCTTGAGGATGCCCTCGAGCCTGGCCGCCAGCATCGACGTGGCCTGGCCCCTGAAGACCACCACCGCCACCCAGAAGGGCCACCCCCGTGTGCACGCCCGACTGATCCACGAATTCTGATCGCCCCCGGATCCCCCCGATCACCCCCGTTGCATGAGGCCCGCCATGGTTGTTTTTTTCCGCGCCTTCGTTCGTCGTCGCTCCGCTCAACGCGAGGCCCGTCGTGCAGCGTTCACCCGCCGACTGAAAGCCTGGGCGGGCATCCGGCGTGATCGCCGCTGGAGCTTGCGTCCATTGGCGGGCGCTTGCGTTGCCATGACGATGGGGCAGGCTGCGTGGGCAGCGCCAGACAAATTTGTGCTGCCCGTTGACTTGCAAGGCACCCGCACCATCCGAGGCAAAACCTTCAGCTTCCAGCCAGCCGGTCAAAACAGCAAGCTCGGCCCCAAGATCGAGTTCCGAGATGCGGAGGGCAAGCTCCAGAGCGTGTCGATGAAGCTGGTGCAGACCAGCAAGGCGGGTTTGTACAGCTGGTCGTCCTTCGACATTGGTTCGTCCGCCAGCTTCGAAATCGAGACGCCCGGAGCGGGCTCCTCGTCCTTGCACCGCGTCATCGGCAGCACCAAGCTCAGCGAGGTCTACGGCACGCTCAAGTCCAACGGCTCCGTCTACCTCATCAACCCCAACGGCGTGATGTTCGGTCAGGGCGCGCAGGTCAACGTGCAAGGCCTGGTGGCCAGCACCTTGAACATCTCGGATCAAGACTTCCTGAGCCTGACCGATCTCGACAACCGCACCACCCCGGTCTACGCCTGGGAAGACCTCAGCGGCGAAGACACCCCGGTCACCTTCGACCACCCGACCAACTACGTGCGGGTGGCCCCTGGCGCCACCATCACCACCCCGTCGGGTGGCAGCGTGTTCCTGATGGCCCGCAAGGTCGAGAACACCGGCACCATCAGCACCCCGGGTGGGCAAACGGCCCTGCTGGCTGGCGACGCCGTCTACCTGAAGTCCCCTGACAAGGAAGCCAAGATCTACGCGTCCGAGGTCAACACCAGCCAGCCGGTGTTGCGCGGCTTCCTGTTCGAGGTCCGGGGCAACGAGGGCGAGGCCAGCAACCTGGGCACCATCCTGACCGAGCGGGGCAACACCACGCTGATGGCCAACACGGTTCGCCAGGGCGGCACCATCCGCGCCACCACCAGCGTGCAGGAAAATGGATCGGTCTTCCTGTTGGCCCGATCCGGCACCATCAGCGACGACACCACCCGTGCCAGCACCACGGGCACGCTGGTGCTCAACAGCGGCAGCCGCATCGAGATCACGCCCGACAACAGCGTGACGGCTGGTGGCTCGGTCAAGATGACGCAGTCTCGCGTGGAACTGCAGGGTCAGACCATCTTGATGGAAGGCCAGGTGCGCAACGCGCAAGGCCAGGTGGTGACGCAAGGTGCCAGCATCCAGGCGCCGGCGGCCAATGTGAACGTGCGTGCCGAGACCACGCCGAGCTACAACGCCATGGCTGCAGAGCCGACCTATGTGTCCGGCGCAGCAGCCGATGGCGCACGCTTTGTGATGCAGGAAGGCGCCCGCATCGACGTCTCCGGCACCACCGACACCACGGTTTCGGTGGCACGCAACTTCGTGCAGACGGAGCTGCTGCGCAATGGCGACCTGGCCAGCAACCCCTTCTTGAAAGACGGCGAGCTGCTCAACAAGAAGGTGGTCTACGACGTGCGCAGCGCGCCCGCCGTCATCGAAGCCGCCACCCATCAGGGTTACAAGGACTCGATCCAGACCACGGCTGGCGAGCGCATGGCCCAGGGTGGCCAGGTCAACATCGTCTCCACGGGCGCCGTGCTGATGCAGGGGGGCAGCCAGGTGGACGTCTCGGGCGGCAAGGTCACGTTCACCGAGGCGGTGGTGGCCCCCACGCGCCTGCTGGGCGCCGACGGCAAGGCCTACACGCTGAACAACGCGCGCACGGATGTGCAGATCGTGGGCGTGTCGGGTTACCAGGACGCCGACGCCACCCGCTATGGCAACGTCTACCAGGGCCAGGCCAACCCCACCAAGGTGGAAGCGGGCTACACCCAGGGCGTCAGCGGCGGCGGCTTGCTGGTGCACGCTCCCACCATGGTGCTCGATGGCCAGGTGCGAGCCAACGTCATCCAGGGTGAGCGTCAGCGCTCGGGCGTGGATGCCCGCGCCAGCCTGGCCACCATGAAGCTGGGCCTGGGCGTGCTGAGCAACCTGGTTGGCGGCCTCACGGTGCGTGCACCTGGGGCTGCAGCGCCTACTGTTGACTGGGGCAATCCGCTGACGGCGGCCCTGCCGGATCGCAGCAGCGTGTCCGTGGACTGGTTCAACGCCAGCGGCGCGGGCGACATCACCGTGTCCACCCAAGGCGGCTTGAAGATCGAGGACGGTGCCAACATCGCTTTGCAGCGCGGCGGCAGCCTGACCCTGTCGGCAGCTGGTGAAGAAGGTGTTTACCTGGGTGGTGACATCACCGGAGCCGGCGCCTCGGTGTCGGTCACCACGAAGTCGGTTTTTGGCACCCCGCCGTTTGCGGGGGGCATCACGCTGGCGGCAGGCCGACGCATCGACGTCGCCGGTGACCTGGTCAACCAACGGCGCGACGGGGGCCAGGCGGGCACGGCTGTAGCGGGCGGCAAGGTCACGATCAGCTCTGCCGCAGGCCTGGACCTGCAGGCCGGCACGGCCATCGACGTCTCGGGCGGCGCCACGGTGTCCACCACGGGTGGCATCACTGGCACGCGCGCTGGCAGCATCAGCCTGGCGGCCAACTCCGAAGCCAAGGATCAAGGTTTCAAGGCGGTCGAGCTGGGCGCCAGCCTGCAAGGCCACACCTTGGCCGGCACCACCACCAAGGCCTTCAACGACGTGGGCGACGCCAGCACGGGCAAGCTGACCCTCAAGGTCGGTGAGGTCGACATCGTGGGGCCGGACGCCCCGGCGCTGAAAAAGGGCTCGGCGATCGACGGCTTCGTGCTGGGCAGTGGCTTTTTCAACCAGGGCGGCTTCAGCCAGTTCGACATCGACGGCGTGCGGCGCCTGACGGTGGACGGCAGCGCGCGCATCAAGCCACAGGTGGCGCAGTGGCTGGCGAAGGCGCGACTGCTGAACGCCGCGACTGGCAGCAAGCTGTCGGCCAACGTCAGCACGGGCGTGCAGGCGGACAACCTGGCGCCCAAGCGCAGCCTGTCGCTCGGTGCCTCAGGTGTCGAGGGTGTCAAGTCTGATCAGAACGGTCGCCTGCGCATTCAATCGGGCGCGGAGATTGACATGGGCCTGCGTGGCAGTGTCACGCTCCTCGGTGGCGTGGGCCTGGAGGTGGACGGCGCGGTGCGGGCAGCAGGCGGGAGCATCACCACGGGGCTGGTCACTCCTTTCGACGGGGTGCTGGATGAGCGGCTCGGAGGAACCTACCGCTTTGGCGCGGGCGCGTTGCTCGATGTGTCTGGCGTCACGGTGCTGTCAGTCAATAACGTTGGCTCGCAGCGGTTTGGCTCGGTCCTTGATGGGGGCGTCATCAACGTCGTGACGCCGGTTGCACTTCAAACCACCACGCCCCTGGTGTTTGAACGTCAGGTGGACAAGGACGGAAAGGTGGTCAAGCAGGCCACTTTGCTTGCCAATGGAGCGCAGGATGCGATCGATGTCCGAGCACAAAACAGCCTGGGGCAGGTGCGTGTTCAGCGCACCACCGTGGCGTCTAATGGCGGCAGCATCGCCATCAACGTGGGCGCCCAGGGTGCTGCGTTGGCGGGCAGCTACCAGGCCAAGGCTGGCGGTGCTGGCGCCCAAGGCGGCGCGCTCAGTGTGAGCATCACCGATGGCGGCAGCACCAAGAACCCCATCGCCGCCCTGGAGGTTCAGCAGGCGCTGGCGCCTCAGATCGTGCAAGCGGGCAAGGTCGTGGTCTCCGCTGACATGGTCCAGGCCGGCGGCTTCGCCCACCTCAAGCTCAAGTCCAACGACGAGATTGCCACCGTGGGCAAGGTGAACCTGTCGGTGCAAGGCGACATGACGCTGGACGCGCCCGTACTGGCCGCACGAGGAAACAGCCAGGCCGTGCTGGCCGCAGCAGGTCGCCTGGCGCGCACCAACACCGACCAGGCCCTCGGCGCGCAACGCGTGGCCACGGGCGGGCAGGGCAGCGTCACCCTCCGTGGTGCCGTGGTGGACCTGTCCGGTCACCAGGTGACGCAAGGCATCGACCAGTTGACCCTGCAGGCGCGTGACGAGATCCGCTTTCACGCCATCAGCCAGTCGCGCAACACCGGCAGCCTGAACACCGGCGCCACCCAGGTCACGCTGGACGCCGACCAAGTCAACGTCGCCACGGCCACCGACTTCAGCGTGCAGCTCAGCGGCGTGGCCACCGATGGCAACCGCCTGACCATCACCGGCGGCAACCGCGCGGCACCGCAGCCGCTGTCCGCAGGCGGCAGCCTCACGCTGGCGGCCGACCACATCACGGTGGACGGCGTGGTGCGCGCCCCATTCGGGCAGATCACACTCAAGTCCAAGGACATCACCCTGACCGAGAACGCCGACCTGTCGGTCTCGGGCGCGGGCCTGTCCGTGCCTTATGGTTCCACCACCGAAGCCGGCACCAAGTGGCAGCTCAACGGTGTGGCCATCACCACACCGCCCGTCAAGACGGTGACGTTCGACGCCGAAGGCGGCGAGCTGTCGGTTGAATCGGGCGCGAAGGTGGACCTGTCGGCCGGCGGCAACCTGCTGGCCTGGGAGTTCGTGCCGGGCCCAGGCGGCTCGTCCGACATCTTCCATGGCACCTACGAAAGCGGCACCTTTGCTGTGGTGCCCAGCGTCAAGGGACTGGGCGGCATCGACGCTGGCGTGCTGGCCGGATCGGGCTTGGACAGCAGCGTGCTCGACACCTCGGCCACGCGCACCATCACCTTTGGTGAAGGTGGCCCCATCCCGGCGGGCACCTACACCGTCCTGCCTGCACGTTATGCGCTGCTGGCTGGTGGTTACCTGGTGCGCCGCACCACCACCACCACCACGCCCTTGAACTTCGGTGTCGCCCTGACCCTGGCCACTGGCGCCGTGCGCGTGGGAGCCACCGTGGGCAACGCAGGTGGCGCCTTGTCTTCGGCCCCGGCCACCTTCGAGGTGATCAACCGCGAGCAAGCCCTGCGCTTCAGCGAAATCAAGACCACCACTTTCGACGACCTGGTCAACGCCAAGGCCGCTCGGCAAGGCGTGGCGCCTGCTCGCCGGGCCGTGGACGCTGGCACCCTCAACATCGCCGCGCAAAAGATCAACCTGGAGGGTGACCTCGCTTTCGGCCGCCTGTCTGGCGGGCTCGGCGGCGAGCTCAACATCTCGTCCAGCAAGGTCCAGGTGGGTGGCGCCTTGAGCGACGCTCAGGTGGCCGCGAAAGACACGCTGTTGCTGAACGTGGCCCAGCTCAATCGCACCGGGGTGGACTCACTGCTGGTCGGTGGCCAGCGCGCCAAACAAGCTGCCGACGGCTCCAGGCTGATCGAGGTCAAGGCCAGCGAGGTCACCCTGGCCAACGACGCCGGCACGCCGCTGACGTTGGGCGACGTGATCCTGGCTGGCACATCGAAGGTGAGCGTGAAAAACGGCGCGGTGATGAGCGCCCCCGATGCAGGCAACGTCGCCGGCTCTGCAGCCTTCCAGGCCGAAGACAGCACGGTTCAGGGCGATGGCGCCCTCGTGCGCGTCAGCAGCGACACCCAGGTTGAAACCCGCCGCCAAGGCACCTCCAATGCAGTCAAGTCAGGCGACGTGAGCGTCGGCTCAGGCGCGCTCCTCAAGGGCGGCACCGTGGTGGTCGAAGGCTCCCGCAGCACGACCCTGGACAAGGCCAGCAGCTTGCAGGCCAACAGCCTGACGCTGGGCGCCGACCGCGTGGTGCTGGGCGACACAACCGTGGACACGACCGCGGGTCAGGCCGCGCCGCTGCAGGTGGGCAGCGCCTTGCTTGCGCAGCTCGCGCAGGTCGATCGCCTGACCCTGAGGGCCTTCCGGGGCGTTGAGCTGCAAAGCGGGCAGAACCTGACCGTTCAGCAAGCACTCACGCTGGACACGCCCGAGCTCAAGCAGAGCAGTGGTTCCACCAACAGCGTGACCGCCGGCTCGCTCAGCCTGCGCAACACCAGCGGCGCGACGGGCTCGGCTCAGGGCGGCACCGCCACGCTGAACCTCACGGCCACCGGCGCCGGCGGACAAGATGGCCACATCCACTTCGACGATGGTGTCGTAGCCACGCAGGGTGCAGGCCAGTTGAACCTGTCCGCAGCGGGCAGCGTCGTGCTCAGCAGCCGCCGCGAGACGACGACGGTGACGCTCGCGACCGATCCGGACAACTACGCCGACGCCACCAGTGAATTCGTCAACAACGTGACGCAGACCACCGTCAAGGCGACTTCGCGCGCCATCGCCTCTGGCTTGCAGGCCGATGCGGCGGTGAACCTGAGCGCCCAGTCGGTGACCACTGGCCACGGCGCCGTGGCGCAGATCAAGTCGGGCCAGGGCGCGCTGACCATCGAGCAGGCAACCGCCGCCGGTCCGGTGGGCAAGGCCAGCGTGGGCACCGGTGGCCAGCTTGAATTGGCCGGCGCGTCGCTGCGCCAGCAAGGCCTGCTCGAAGTCACCTCTGGCGCCATCAAGCTCGAAGCCAGCACGGGCGACGTGACCTTCTCGTCGGGCTCGCGCACCCTGGCCGACGGCAGCAGCTGGACGGTCGATGGGGTGACGGTGCCCATCGCCGCCGGCCTGATCCAGGCCAAGGCCGCCCAAGGGGGCATCGACGTGCAAGCTGGCAGCCTGTTGAGCGCCTCGGCGCCATCGGGCCTGGTGGGCGCTGAAGCCGGCGACATCCGCCTGCTCGCGCCCAAGGGAGAAGTCAAGGTGGCGGGCGACATCCGCCTGCTGTCGGATGCCAACCAGCGTGGCGGGGCCTTGCGCATCGACGCGCGCACCGCGCCTTCGCTCGATGGCCTGGTGGACCGGCTGAACGCTTCGGCCCAAGCCGCCGCCACGCAGGCAGGCCAGGCGACTGCGCGCGCCAACGCGGCTCGCGCCTTTGACTTTCAGCAGCGCGACGGCCAGGACATCACCCTGTCGGCTGGCAAACGGCTCGTGGCCCAGGACGTGCGCCTCGTGGCAGACCGAGCTGCCGACGCCACCTCGGGCGGCAACGTCAACATCCTGGGGCAGATCGATGCTTCGGGCAGCACCGGCGGTCGCATCTCGATCAGCGCCGCAGGTGACCTCGACATCGGACAGGACAGCATCCCCGATGGCCAGGCCCGTGCTTCGCTCGATGTTTCTGCCAAGGGCGCTGGCAAATCGGGTGGTGACATCACCCTGGCCAGCCGCGCGGGTGCGTTGCGCCTGAACGAGCAGGCCGACGTGCGTGCCTCGGGCGGCGCGACAGGTGCCGAAGGCAGCCTGACCCTGCGCGCTGGTGTGCGCGCAGACGGTGCCGTCGATGGCGACCAGGGTGTGGGCAACAGCCGCGTCGCCGCCATCCAGTCCACCTTGACTGGCGTGGGCACGCTGACCGTGCAGGGCGAAGAGCGCACGACGGTCGATGACCTGTCGGCCCAGGTGCTGACGGACGCCAAGGCCCGCAGCGATGCCTTCCAGCAATCAGCAGCGGCCCTGGACACGCTCAACAAGGTGGCCAACGGCAAGTTGGGAGCCACCGCCGTGGCCAAGGTTCAGTCCGCCCAGGTGCTGCAGTCGGAGGGCGACCTGACCTTGTCAACCGACTGGAACCTGACCCAGCTCGTCAAAGAAGAAAGCGACGGCCAGTTTGTCGTCAAGCCCAGTGCCCACACGCCGATGAGCCTGAGCATCGTCAGCGCGGGCAACCTGAACATCCAGGCCAGCCTGTCGGGCGGTTTCGTCAATGTGCCGCTGCCCGGCACCGCGCAGGCATCTGCCGCAGCCAACACCACCCTGTCGAATGCCATGAAGGTGGGCGCTGCCGACCTGCCGCTGATGGCCGGCTCGGACATCACCCTGGTGGCCGGTGCCGACCTGGGCAGCGCCGACGTGGCCGCCACCGCAGCGGGCACCGCGGCCGATGTGCGCATCGGTGACCCGGCTGACGAGGCCACCTCGGCCAAGCAGGTCTTCGTGCGCAGCACCACCGGTGACCTGCACTTGGTGGCCTCTCGCGACGTGGTGCTCGAAAACGACCGCGCCACCGTCTACACCACTGGCCTGCTGGCCAGCGCCGATCAGGTGCCCGGCGCCGAAGGCTTCGGCAGAGGGAGTGCGTCCAGCACCAAGCTTCACGCCAGCCTCATCACCCGAGGCAACGGCGCCAACACGACCCGTCAACTTCCCTTCATGCTGGGCGGTGGCAGCGTGAGCCTGCAAGCCGGTGGTGACCTGCGCACCCAGAGCGTCGGCAAGGCCAGTTTCGTCAGTGACTGGACCTTCCACAAGTCCGATGTGAACGCCGACAAGAGCCAGTCCTGGTGGGCGCGATACGACCTGTTCGACATGGGCGTGGCCACCTTTGGCGGGGGCGACATCATCGCCCGAGCAGGTCGTGACGTGGTTGACATGGGCTTCGTCACCGCCACCAGCGGCTACAAGGACGACGCTGGCGTGGTGCGTCGCTTCGGCGGTGGTGATGTCGAGGTCAGCGCCGACGGCAACATCGCGGGCCTGCTGGCCAAGGTCGGTGGCAGCACAGGGCGGGTCGATGCCGGGCTCAACATCGAAGGCACGGCATCGCGGGGCGCGGCTTCGCTGTTCTACGAGAACACGCAATTGCACGTCCAAGCGGGGCAAGATATCCAGGTTGACCTCATCACCGAGGCGGGCTTGCACGGCAGGGACACAAGCAATGGCTCGGCGAATGACTCTGCAACCAACTCGGTCGGCATCGCGGGCCTGGGCAGCGATGCTTCTCTGAACCTCACCTCTGCCTCGGGCAGCATCGTCCTGAACGCTGTCAAACCGCCCAGAGTTGATTCCACGCGGAAGGCTGTTTCCGCTCTGCCATCACAAAGCAGGCTGGCGGCTCCTCACGGAGACATCTTGGCCGCTTACTTGAACCAGATGCCGCAGTCTGGCGGTGCCACACTGGACGTGTTGGCCGGTGGCGACCTGAAGGCCTCTGGTGTCACGATATGGGCCAATTCACCCTTCGGTGAAGGCGTGCAATGGGGGGGCTCTGGTGTCTTGAGCAAATTCACCATCCAGACCTCTTCTGGCACCGGTGGCGCCCTGACTCCAGGCAGCTTCGAAAACGCCCGCCGCGAACCCGTCCGCCTCATCGCCCAAACTGGCGACGTGACCCTGCGCGCCGAAGTCGGCGATGCCACCCGGATCATCGCGGGCGGGGACGTGAACCTGCGTGGCCTGCTTGTGCAACAGCAAGATGGCAACGAGCTCTCCCTGGTGCAGGCAGGGCGCGACCTGAACGTCATCGGCAGCACCCGCGTTCGCGGCCCTGGTGACGCCCTGTTCGTGGCCGGTCGCGACGTCAACCTCACGGCCGCAGAAGGCATCGACACCAACGGCAACCGCGAAAACGGCGCCTTGCCCGATGGCAGCGCCAACCTCACGGTGATGGCAGGCGTGAAGCCTGGTACCAGCGATTTCGGCGTGGCCGAGCAACGCTTCTTCCACCTGCTGGGTGGCGCGGGCGTGGCCGACCGACCGGCCGACCTGTATGCCCAGTTGCTGGCGGCTCGAGGCGGTCAGGCGGTGCCGGGGCTGGGCTCGGCTGCTGCACAGGCGTTTGCCGGCCAGGGCTTTGCCGAGCAGCTCGCCGCAGCCCGCGACCTGGTGGGCGCGCAGGCCTTCGAGGCTGCCGTGCTCACCTACATGCAAGGGCGCGACGCCAAGCCTGATTTGAGCACCGCACAAGCCCTGGCGGCCCTGGCCAACGTGCCCCAGCGCGAACAAGCCGCGCTGCTGGGCAGCGTGCTCGCCCCGGCGTGGTCTCAAGCCGTGGCGCCCGAGGTGCAGCGCAGCACGGCCCTGGCCTTGGCCAACGGACGCGGGGGTGCCTACGCGCAGGCCTTGTCCGAGTACCTCCGTTTGCGAACCGGCACCCAGGACCTGGGCGGCGACCAGGCCCTGCAGGCCTTTGAGCAACTGAGCCCCGAGCACCGACTGCTGTTCACCAACCAGGTGCTCAGGCGCGAGCTGACCGTGGCGGGCACCCAGGCCACGCAACAAAAAACCCCTGAGGCCAAGCTGGACGCTTACCAAAGCGGCTTCAACGCCCTGGCCACCGTCTTCCCTGGCAGCCAGGACACCAGCAGCCTGCTGATGGGGGCCAGCAGCATCAAAACACAGCAAAACAGCGACATCAACGTCTTCACGCCGCATGGCGGCATGAACGTGGGACGCCTGACCGGCCTGGCCGATGCAGAGGCTGCAGCCAAGCTTGGCATCGTCACCACCTCGGGCGGTGACATCACGGGCGTGGTGCGCGACAGCATCGAGGTCAACCAGTCCCGCATCTTCGTGGTCGACGACGGCGACGTCCTCTTGTGGGCCTCGTTCGGCAACATCGATGCGGGCAAGGGATCGAAGACGGTCACGGGCGCTCCGGCTCCGGTGATCCGCGTCGTGGGCAATCGACTGGAGGTCGACACCACGGGCTCGTTCTCTGGCTCCGGCATCGCCGCGCTGGACCCTGACAGCAAGCTCTCCCTCTTTGCGCCGCGCGGCGAGATCAACGCTGGTGAAGCGGGCATCCGCGCGGGCGGCAGCATCACCCTCGACGCCCCCACCATCGTCGGCGCCAACGACATCCAGATCGCCGGTGGCGGCAACCTGGCGCCGCCGCCCACCGTGGGCAACGCCTCCACCAACATCGGCAGCCTGGGGCAGTCCGCCACCGCGGCAGGCCCAAGCCAGGCTGAGTCGCGCGGCACTTCCACGCCCAAACGTCGATTGCTGCTGGACTTCCTCGGCTTCGGCTCGGACAAGGATGAAGACAGCGAAGGCGACGACAAGAAGAAGTGACGCGAATCTGTCGTGATGCTGTCACGTGAAGACGCAAACATGCCGGGTTTGTCCGTGATCCCGACGGACCCGGCGGTGTGACACCTCCCCTGAATTGAATTGATCTGGATGACGCCAACCATGCGCAAACACCTTCTGTCCCTTCTTGCCGCCGCTGCGCTCATGCCTGGCGCCGCCCAGGCCTGGTGGAACGCCGACTACACGCAGCGCACCAAGGTGGTCCTCAACACCACCGCTGCAGGCGTTGAAACCAAAGAAGCCCTGTCTGGTGTGGTGGTGCCGGTGCGCCTGCACTCGGGCAACTTCGACTTCCTGGGCGCCAAGCCCGATGGCGCCGACCTGCGCGTGGTCGCCGCCGACGACAAAACGCCCCTGAAGTTCTGGGTCGAGCGCTTTGACGGCGCCAACGAACTGGCCGTGGTCTGGGTTCAGTTGCCCAACACCCTGCCGGGCACCGACAAGAACGTCGTGCACGTCTACGCTGGCAACGAAGCCGCCGCGGCCGAAGCCACCAGCCCCGCGCTGTTCGACGGCGGCATGGCCGCGGCCATCACCTTCGCTGGCAAAGCAGGCGAGCCCGCCACCGACGCATCGGGTCAGGTCGCATCGTCCGGCCCGGTGGTGCGCGAGGTCAACGGCCTGATCGGCGTGGCCGCCCGCCTGGACGGCCAGCCGCTGCAGTGGTCTTCCGACAAGCTCAAGGCCGCAGGCAGCGGCCCCTACAGCGTCAGCCTGTGGTTCAAGCCCGAGGCGCTCACCGGCACCTTGTTCAAGCAAGGCGCGCTGAGCTTGAACCTCGATGGCGGCAAAGCCTTCGCGCAACTCGACGCGGTCGTGGCTTCGGGTGGCGAGCTGCCCCCTTCGGCCTGGGCCCACCTGGCTGTCACCGTGGGCAACGGCAAGCTCACCCTCTACATCAATGGCGCGCAAGCCGCACAGGCCGACGTGCCCGCTTCGGTCACGCCCATCGAAGGCCCGGTGTCCGTGGGCCAGGGCCTGAGCGGCCTGGTGGACCAACTGGAAGTGGCCGCCTCCGTGCGCAGCGCCGATTGGTTGAAGTTCGCCCACGCCGCACAAAGCGCCGACGCCAAGCTGGTGCTGGCCAACACCCAGACGCCCGAGACCGCCGAAGCCGGTGAAGGCCACGGCGAGGCCGGTCACTTCGCCATCCTGGTCGACAACCTGACCGTCGACGCCTGGGTCGTCATCGTCATCCTGGCCGTGATGTTCGTCATCGCCGCCTGGGTGATGTACGACAAGGCCGTCCTGGTGGGCCGCGCTGACAAGGACAACCTGAAGTTCCTCGAGAACTTCCGCAACGCCCGAGACGTGCTCGCCGTCGAGACCTCCGGCATGAAGCACTCCCAGCTCGCACGCCTGTACCAGGCCGGCTTGCGGGAGCTGAAAAAGCGCGAGGTGGGCCAAGCCGGTGCACCCAAGCTCTCCGGTGCCTCCATCGATGCCGTCAAGGCCGCTGTCGACGCCGACCTCATCCGCGAAAGCCACACCCTCAACAGCAAGATCGTGCTGCTGACGATCGCCATCTCGGGCGGCCCCTTCCTGGGTCTGCTGGGCACCGTGGTGGGCGTGATGATCACCTTCGCGGCCATCGCTGCAGCGGGCGACGTCAACGTCAATGCCATCGCACCTGGCATCGCTGCGGCGCTGCTGGCCACCGTGGCGGGCCTGGCGGTCGCCATCCCGGCGCTGTTCGGCTACAACTACCTGGCCGCCCGCATCAAGAACATCTCGTCGGACATGGGCATCTTCGTCGACGAGTTCGTCACCCGCGTGGCCGAAACCCACGGAGCCCGCTGACATGGCCGGTGACGTCAAAGGTGAGCTGCAGGCGTACGACGACATCAACGTCACGCCCATGCTCGACCTCGCCTACGTGCTGCTGGTGGTCTTCATCATCATGACGACCGCCTCGGTGCAGGGCGTCAAGGTCAACAGCCCGCTCACGCAGGCCGCCAACAACCTGGCCAAACCGCAGACCAAGGGCATCACCATCACGGCCGACGGCCAGGTCTACCTGGACGCCTACCCGGTCAGCCTCGACGAGCTGCAAGCCAGCCTGGCCCAGCACAAGGCCGCCAACCCGGCGCTGCCCGTGGTGCTCAAGGCCGATGCCGCCGCCCAGTACGACAAGGTCATGCAGGTGCTGGAGATCGCCAAGCGCCTGGACATCACCGAAATCGGCCTGGCCACCAAACGCGCGCAATGAGGCAGTGAAGGCTGGCCATGCAAGTCCAAGACGAAACCAAACCCTACGACAGCATCAACGTCACGCCGATGCTGGACCTGGCCTACGTGCTGCTGGTCGTCTTCATCCTGATGACGACGGCGTCGGTGCAGGGCTTGAGCATCAGCATGCCCAAGCCCAGCAACACACCCAGCACCGAAAAGCACGAGCTCAAGGTCGTCCAGGTGATGCCGGGTGGCCAGCTCCTGCTCAACGGCGTGCCCGTCAGCGCGCAGCAGCTGGAAAGCGAGTTGCTGCAAGCCAAGCAGCGCGACCCGAAGATGAGCGTGGCCATCAAGGGCGACGCCCGCTCGCACTACGCCGAGGTCGTCGCCGTGATCGACCTGTGCAACAAGCTGGAGGTGTCCATGGGCCTGGTCACCTCGCGCATCGGGACCTGACATGTTGCTCAATGCCTCCCCCGAAGACGATCAAAAGCCTGGCCTGGCGCGCTTCATCGTGCCCGGCGGCATCGCCCTGGGCCTGATCGGCGCGGCCGTTCTGGTCTACAGCCTCGTGGGCGCCGGCCCCACCGCACCCAAACGGCAGACGGTCAAGATCGCGGTGCTGCCCGACACGCCCCCACCGCCGCCTCCGCCCAAGCCGGAGAAACCGCCCGAGCCCAAGCCACAAGAGAACACCCCTCAGCCGCAAGACCAGCCCAAGGTGGCCGAAGCCCCTCCCGAAGCCCAGCAACTGAAGATGGAGGGCGCTGCCGGAGATGGCCCCAGCGCCTTCTCGGCCGGCAGCGTCAGCAGCGACTACAAGGGCGGCGCCATCGGCGCAGGCAACGGGGCCTCGAGCCCGTCGGCAGGCGATCGCGCCAAATTCAACTTCTACGCCAAGAGTGCGCAGCAGCTCTTGCGCGCCGAGCTCGACCGCACCCTGGCTCGCGACGTCATCCGCCTGGGCGCTCGCCTGCAGATCTGGATCGATGCATCCGGCCGCATCGACCGCTACGAAATCGGCGGCCTCAGCGACGCCGCAGCACAAAGCCAGGTTCGCGCCGCGATGCAGGACATCAGCAAGGGCTTTCGGCTGGTGCCACCAGCAGGCTTGCCTCAGCCGCTGGAGATGCGCCTGTCCGTGAACCCGCTCAACGGTTGAGAGCCAACCTGAACCACCTCCCTGAACGATTGATCACCATGCCTGAAGTCATCTCCACCCGTCGCCTCGGCATGAGGCCCATCACCGTGGCGGCGGCCCTGCTGTGCGGCCTGTTGTCTGCTCCGGCCGTGGCCAATGAGCGGGCCGAGCTCGAGCGCCTGCGTGGCACCACGCTCAACCTCATCAAGCTGTTGGTCGATGGCGGCCTGCTGTCTCAAGAGAAGGCCGAGCAGTTGGTCAAGCAGGCCCAGCAAGACGCCGCACCAGCAGACGCCGCCGTGGCGCAGCCAGCTGCTCCCGCCCCCGCCACGGCCGGGGCCCCGCGCAGCGGCGTCATCCGCGTGCCCTACGTGCCCGAGTCTTTGCGCAACCAGATGCGCGACGAGATCAAACAGGACGTGCTCAACCAGGCTCGCTCCGAGCGTTGGGGCGAGCCGGGCGCGCTGCCAGCCTGGGCTCGGCGCATCAACTTCGAAGGCGATGTGCGCTTTCGCCTGCAGTCCGAGGACTGGGACCGCCGCAACGTCTCGGCTGCCGAAGGCGAGGGCCTGGCGTTCCAGAACGACGCCGCCTACGAAGGCCCCATCGCCTGGTCTCCTGACCTGACCAACACCCAGGACCGCCGCGACCGCATGACCCTGCGCGCCCGCTTCGGCCTGACCAGCGACCTGGCCTTCGGCTTCAAGACCGGCCTGCGCCTGAGCACCGGCAACGCACAAGCGGTGTCGACCTCGCAGACCCTGGGGGGAAGCAATGGCAACTTCAGCAAGTACAGCGTGTTGCTTGACCGCGCCTGGATTCAATGGACGCCTTACCAACCTGACGTCACCGCGATCGTTGGGCGGTTCAGCAGTCCCTATTTCGGCGGCGACCTCATCTGGCCCGACGACATGAACTTCGATGGCGTGGCGGTCAAGGCCAACCACGCGTTCAACGACGCCAACAAGGTGTTCGTCAACGCAGGAGCCTTCCCGCTCAGCGAGTTCCAAAGCGATGCGGCCGACGCCTGGTTGTATGGCGCTCAAATTGGCGCCATCTTCAAGCCTGACGCCAACAGCCAGTTCGACATCGGCCTGGGCTACTACGACTTCAACAACATCGAAGGCAACTTCGACCCGATGTACAGGGACACGGCCAACACCTTCGGTGCGGCCGACAAGAGCTACCTCTCCAGCGAGTACAAGAAAGCCGTTCGCCAACGGGGCAACACGCTCATCCGCATCAACCAGCCTGTGGCTGCGGCTGGCTCGGCCACGGCGGTGGCGCCTGTGTGGGGCCTGGCCAGCAAGTTCAGGCCTTTGACTTTGAGCGCTGCCTACAACCACCAGGGCTTCGAAGGGTTGAACATTCGCATCAGCGCGGATTTCATCAACAACACGGCTTTCAGCCAGGCCGACATCCGCCGCCGCGCCCAACCGGGTGCGAACATCGATCTGGCCAAGAAGACGCACGCTTGGCAGGCGCGCGCACAAATCGGCTCGACCAAGCAGGAGCTGCTGGGCGACTGGTCGGCGTACCTGGGCTGGCGCCGCTTCGAGCGCGACGCCTGGGTTGACGCTTTCACGGACACGACATGGCACTTGGGCGGCACCAACTATGTCGGCTGGACGCTGGGCGGGTCCTACTACGTTGGCCCGCGCACCTCCCTGGGCGCGCGCGTGACCAGCACCCGCAACCTCACAGATGGTCGCACCGAGACCCTCAGTGGTGGGGCCGAAGTGCCCAACCTCAGCAGCATCCGTCAGCGTGTCGACGTGCTGCAGGTGGAGCTGAATTCGCGTTTCTGATCGGAGCCTGCTCATGAACGCAAACCCACATCGTGTCGATGTCAGACGGTCAGGCCAGAGCTTGATCGCGTGGCTGGTGCTGGCGTCCTGCGCGCTTGCCTCACCCGGCTGGGCCCAGGACAAGGGCAGTCGCGAAAAGGAGGCGCTGCGCCGCGCGCAACTGGCGCTGCGGGCCGCGCAGGACGAGGTTGCGACCCTTCAGCGCGAGCGGGCACTTTGCAGCACGGAGAGAGAGGCCGCGCTCAAGGAAAAGGCCGAGGCACAGAAGTCCTCGGGCTTGTTGGCCAGTGTCCAGGCTCAGTCGCGTCAATCACAAGGGCGCGTCAAACAACTCGAAGGCGAGCTCGAGGCCCTGCAGCAGCAACTGGCTCTGCTCAAGGACCAGCAGGCCCTGCAAGCCAAGGAACTGGCCGAGGGCCAGCGCAGCATGCGCTCGATCAGCCAGTTGCTCGAAGCCAGCCAGCAACGCCAGCGCATCCTGCAAGAGCGCAACCAGCAGCTCTACGAAACGGGGGTGGCCGTGGTGGAGATGTACCGCAGCCGCAAGCCCGCCGAAACCGCTGCACAACAGGCGGTGGTGCTGGGCTTTGGCTTGGTGGACGTCGAGAACATCAGCGAAAAATGGCTGGACCGGCTCAACGCGGCGCGCTTTCTCCAGCAGGACCGCCTCACGTCGCCGTGACGATCTGATGCAATTGGCCATGCAGGCTGCCCGGTTCGGCGCAGAATGGACCCATGCCAGTCACCTTCAAATCCCAAGCCACGGGCAACCTCGTGATGCTGTCGGCCCACGCCGAGGCCCTGCTGAAACTGCTGGGCAAAACCGCCGTTGAGCCGGGCATCCTGGAAGTGGCCGACATGCCCCGCGCGCTGGCCACTTTCCGGGCGCTCGACCCGGATCAGCTGCCAGATGCAGCCGTGGCCCCCGCCTTGCCTGAGTCCTCGCAAGCGAGCGACGGCACGCAGGCTGCCCAGGACGACAAGCCCCCCGTCGGCTTTCAGGACGAGCCCGTCAGCCTGCGCCAGCGCGCCGCGCCCTTCATCCGCCTGATCGAGCAGGCCCAGGCTGGCAACAAGCCCATCGTCTGGGGCGTCTGAAAACCCGGCGTCTTGTGCGGTGCAGCATGCCTGGTGCATGATGCCGGCATGACCGACGCCGTCACCCGCCTCATCGCCGTTCGCCATGGCGAAACCGCCTGGAACCGCGAGTCCCGCATCCAGGGCCACACCGACATCCCGCTCAACGACATCGGCCTCTGGCAGGCCGACCGGGTGGGCGCGGCGGTGGCGCAGGAAGGCATCCAGGCCATCTACAGCAGCGACTTGCAGCGTGCGCACCTCACGGCCCAGTCCATCGCGCGGGCGGCAGGGGTGACGGTGCGGCTCGAAGCGTGCCTGCGCGAGCGCCACTTCGGCGAGCTCG
>Ga0208492_1000529_pt1 | contig 31512 bp, 29 predicted proteins | sample Subbioar_CSW14AB_FD_184820 | JGI IMG/M metagenome (GOLD analysis project Ga0208492, IMG submission 184820) | Serpentinite rock and fluid subsurface biosphere microbial communities from McLaughlin Reserve, California, USA - CR12Mar_CSW14AB (SPAdes) | ecosystem: Environmental > Terrestrial > Deep... | reverse complement strand
TCTAGCGACTTCGTCACCTTGGCGAGCAGGGCCTGACCGACCTGCATCACCGACGGCGGGTGCTCGTCGGTCTCGCTGTCGACGAACGGTTTGCCCTCCCCGTTGCTCCCGTCGACGAACGCGACCTCGGGCAGGGTGCCGTTCGCCGCGTCGACGTAGAACTGATCCATCGTCGTGTAGTGGTGGTCGCGATACTTGATGAACGCCGAGACGAACATGGCCTCGGGGGGCGTGTTGCCGGCGTAGACCTTCCACTTCACGCGGCGCATCTGCAGCATATCGAAGATCGTCAGCGCAGTGCCCACGTTCGGCGGCTTGTTGCTGATGCGCCCGAAGCTCGAGGCCGCGTAGAGGTACATCCGGTTGGTCCACGTCGAGGTGAGGACCGAGCAGTGATAGTGATCGCCGATCGCGAACTGATCGGCCGCCCAATACATGAACGGCAGGTCGTCGGGTTCGTAGTACCCCATCGCGCGCGTACCCCGCAGCAGGTCGGCCGTGCCCCCTTTGGGCGGCGCACCGGTCTCCTCGTTGGCCTCGATGAAGCCGTCCATCTTGCCGTCGTTCCACTCGGTGTGCGCCGCGTTCCAGCTGTGTGCGGTGTCGAGGAAGCAGAGCTGCTTGTCGCGGAACGGCTTGACCGGGGTGCCGTCGAGATCGGGGTTGGTGAAGTCCGGCGGTGCGACCTCGGCGTCCGGGTGCCCTCGCTCCTTCAGCTTGTAGAAGTAGTGGTCGAACGAGCGGTTCTCTTGCATCGCGATCACGATCGTGTCGATCGGGATGGCCTTGCCCACCGGCGCGGACACCCCATGGGTCTCGCCCGCGAGCGCGCCCTTGGCGAAGCCGCATGCCGTGCGCTTCTTCGCCGCCTCGTCGTCGCTCGGCCGCGTGACGGTGCGATCCCAGTCCGCGGGCGCGGGCGGCCCGAGGTCCTCGGGGTCCTCGGTGTCGGTGGCGGCGGCGTCGGGAGCCGGGGTGGGGTCGCTGTTCGACGAAGAACAGGCGGCGAGCAGCAGGAACAAGCAAAGGGAGCGGTGCACGGCCGAGAGCCTACGTGAGGTGTAAGGCGGGGAGGTGTCCAGCGTTCTCCAAACATGAAACAGCGAATTTTCGTGCTGTTGGTGCTCGCGCTGCTCGCGGGGTGCGGGAAGGCGCCCTCCCACACCGGCGCGGCACCGCGTACCGAGCACGCGACGGCCGGACCGCGGCGCACGATGCTCGAGGTGCGGGTCGATCTCGCGGTCGACGTCGGCTCGGGCGACGAGGCCTCGCGGTTGTCGCGCGCGCTCGAGGCTCGGGTGAACGGGGCCGGCGGGTTCGTCGAGAGCTCGTCGATCGGCGAGGGCGGTGCGCACGTCGTGTTGCGTGTTCCACCCGCTGAAATCGAGGGCGTCCGTGGCGTGCTCGCCGCCAACGGTCCGATCGCCAACGAGTCGCGCAGCGCCCGCGACGTCACCGACGCGGTGATGGATCTCGACGCACGCGTGAAGGCCGCCAAGATCGAGGAATCGCGCCTCCTCGAGCTCTTGCAGAACAAGACCGGCAACCTCGCCGACGTGCTCGCCGTCGAGAAGTCGCTCGCCGACGTCCGCGAGCGCATCGAGCGCATGGAGACCGAGCAGCGCGCAGCGCACGGTCGGGTCGACCTCGCGGTGGTCGACGTCTCGCTCCGGCTTCGTGGGGCGCTCGACGGCGCTCCGGTCGGTCAGCGTTTCGTCGTTGCCGGACGCGAAGGCGTCGTCGCCGCCCGAGAGGCCCTGATCCTGATCGGCACGACCACGCTCCGGGTCGGCCCGACGTTGCTGATCCTCTGCGGGCTGCTCGCCGGTGCCTTCACCGTCGTGCGCCGCGTCCGTCAGCGCGCCGAATAGCGCGCGCGGATGCCGGGCATCAAGTACTCGTCCATCGCGCGCTCGAAGTCGTAGGCCGGCTTCCAGCCCCAGTCCTTGCGGGCCCGCGTGTCGTCGAGGTCCTCGGGCCAGCTGTCGACGATCTTCGCGCGGACCGGATCGGGCTCGTAGCTGATGTCGGCGTTGGGGAAGATCTTCTTCACGCGTTCTGCGATCTCGCCCGCGCTCGGGTTGAACGCTGCGATGTTGTAGACGGGCGTCGTGAGGCGCTCGCGATCGGCCTCGAGCAGCTGCACGAGCGACTGCACCGCGTCGGGCATCGCCATGAACGGGATGCGCGCGTCGGGTCCGACGAAGCACTTGTACGGTTTGCCCTGGGCCGCCGCGTGGAGCATCTCCGGGCCGAAGTCGCTGGTGCCGCCGGTCGGCACCGTCTCGGCGGAGATGAGCCCGGGGAAGCGAATCGACCGGAAATCGAGGCGCGCGGCGGTGGACAGCGCGCCGAGCTGCTTGAAGTACTTGGTGAAGTACCGACCGAGGTGCTCGCAGTACAGCTTGTTGCAGCCGTACATCGTGATCGGCACGCACCACTGGTCCTCGGTCACGCGTCCGGCGCGGTGCTTCTCGTCGAGGTCGGGCATGCCGTACACCGCGATCGAGCTCGGGAAGATGAACCGCACCGGGCGACCGAGCCGCTGCGACTGATTGTTCGCCATGCGGAGCAGGTGCAGCGTGCCCTCGACGTTGACCTGGTGGGCGAGCTCCGGATCGCGCTCGCCACGGGTCGAGAGCAGGGCCGCGAGGTGGAAGACGACCTCGATCTCGTGGTGCGCCGCGATCTGATCGAGCAGGAAGCGGTCCATGATGTTGCCCGCGTACGTCTCGAGGCAGAGGCCGCGATAGCGCTCGGGCAGTGGGGTGAGATCGACCGTGACGACCGAATAGCGGCCGTCCGCGTGGAGGCGCTCGAGCAGCGAGCGACCGATCTCTCCATTGGCACCAGTGACGAGAACGACGGGCTTTGCCATTGCGGCGCGCACCCTAGCCAAAACCCGACGGCACCTCCAACGGGTCGGTCACGACGCAGTGCGTCCGCCGGCGGACCGCCGGCGAATCCGCCGTGCCGCCGGCGCAGAGGACGCGAATTCGCGTGGGATCCCGCTGGCACGACCCGAGCAGCGGGGCTCGGCCATGCGCTCGACCGAGTCGTTTCCCGCGCCTACGATCGCGATCGTGACCTCGCCTGCGGAGCGGCTTCGGCATCGGCGCGCCCCGGTTCCCCTGCATTTCCCGGTCGAGGAGCACGTGCCCGAGAACAAGCGCCATCTGTTGCTGCGCACAGCGCTGCTGTTGCTCCTCCAGCGGGAGCTTGCCGGATGCGTCGCCGCCATCGGGTGCGAACAGTTCGTCTATTGGAACGCCCGCGACCCCCGACGGTGCCTCGCGCCGGACGTGTTCGTGAAGCTCGGGGTCGAGGACTCGATCTTCGATTCGTGGAAGTGTTGGGAGCCGTTCTACCCGAACGGTCGCGAATGCGACGAACCACACGGGTACTTCTGCCGCCGTGCCGTCTATCACGTGTGGCCCGCGTCGCAGTCCGGCCTGGTCTGCCCGGGGCTGCCCACCGAGAGTGGTGCGCAGCTCCGCGCGCACGTCGGACTCGGCGCCGAAGACCTGGCGGGCGCCGCGGTGCGCGTCTGCCGCAATGGGCTCTGCGCGACGCACACGTTCGACAGATTTCCGTGCTACGCGGGGGTCGGCTCGGTCGACTCCTCACCGTTCCCCATCCTCGACTGGACGTGCGAAGACGGTCGCGTCGACTTGCTGACCGCGACGATCCTCGCAGACCCGGCTGTCCTGCGCGACGACGACCGCTATCGCCTCGACATCTCCAAGGCGGGCAAGATCCTCTTCGAGGCGGAGCAACGCGTCCGCTACGCGCGCGCCTGGCCGAACGGCGAACGCTGCGACGCCTACCCGCAGACGACCGCGTCCGTCGACCTTTGACGCGGCTCGTCGTGATCGTCGCGCTTTACGCGGCAACCGCGACGACTACTGTCGCGCGCATGTTCGAAGACGCCCGCTCCGTCTACCAGAAGACCCTGCAAGAAATCCGCGACGCCGGCCTGTGGAAGGGCGAGCGGGTGATCGTCACCCCGCAAGCCGCCTCGATCGCCGTCGCCGGCGGCAAGCAGGTCCTCAACTTCTGCGCGAACAACTATCTCGGCCTCTCGTCACACCCCAAGGTCATCGAGGCCGCCCACCAGGCGATCGAGACGCACGGGTTCGGCATGAGCTCGGTGCGGTTCATCTGCGGCACCCAAGACCTGCACAAGACGCTCGAGAAGAAGATCGCCGACTTCTTCGGCACCGAGGACACCATCCTCTACTCGTCGTGCTTCGACGCGAACGGCGGGCTGTTCGAGACGCTCCTCGGCGAAGAGGACGCCATCATCAGCGACGCGCTCAACCACGCGTCGATCATCGACGGCATCCGCCTCTGCAAGGCCGACCGTCACCGTTACCCCAACGGCGACATGGAGGCGCTCGAGAAGGCGCTCCAGGCCACCCAGGGCAAGCGCCTGCGAATGATCGCCACCGACGGCGTGTTCTCGATGGACGGCTACCTCGCCAAGCTCGACGTCATCTGCGACCTCGCCGACAAGTACAACGCGATGGTGATGGTCGATGACTCGCACGCGAGCGGGTTCATCGGCAAGACGGGCCGCGGCACGCCCGAGCACTTCGCGGTGCAGAAGCGCGTCGACGTGATGACCTCCACGCTGGGCAAGGCGCTCGGCGGCGCCGCGGGCGGGTTCACCACCGGCAAGAAGGAGATCGTCGAGCTGCTCCGCCAGCGCAGCCGCCCGTACCTGTTCTCCAACTCGATCCCGCCGGCCATCGCGGGCGCGAGCATCGCGGTCATCGATCTGCTCTCGAGCACGACCGAGCTCCGCGACCGCCTGATGGACAACGCCAAGCGCTTCCGCGACGGCATGACCGCCGCCGGGTTCTCGGTGAAAGAAGGCAGCACGCCGATCGTCCCGGTCATGCTCGGCGACGCGCGCCTCGCGTCCGACCTCGCAGCGGCGATGCTCGAAGAGGGCATCTACGTCATCGGCTTCTCGTTCCCGGTGGTTCCCCGCGGCGAGGCGCGCATCCGCGTCCAGCTCTCGGCCGGCCACACCCGCGAGCACGTCGATCACGCGATCGCCGCGTTCACCAAGGTCGGCAAGAAGCTCGGCGTCATCAAGGGCTGATCAGAACCAACGGCCGGGCGGGATCCATCCGCCGAAGGCACGCTCGAGCTCGAGCGCGATGGCGACCGTGACGTGGTCGTTGCCGTGCGCGGAGGCGACCTGCACGCCGAGCGGCAGACCGCGGTGGAGACCGAGCGGCACCTGAGTCACCGGGAATTCCATCACGTTGAGGATCGCGGTGTAGGCCCACTGGATCGGCGGGACGAGCGCCGTGCCGTGCAGCGGCGCCAGCCGCGTGTACGACGGGAAGAGCATGATCCCGCGCGGACCGATCGCAGAGAGCAGCGTCTCTTTCAGTCGCGCGCCGATCGCCTTGGCTTCCTCGGCGCGATCGGCGAGCAGGGCAGGGACCTTCTCGACGAGCGCGAGGACGATCGCGGGGAGGGTGTGATGGGAGCGCCCGATCGACCATTTGAGGAGCTCGCGGCCCGCACGGATGGCAACGCCTTCGCCCATCAGCTCGGCGAACGTCGGACCTTCGGAAGCGGCGAGCAGCGCGGACCAGACGTCGAGCGAGTGCTTCAGGTCGGGGAACCGCTCGACGCGGACCCGCGCGCCGCGTCGCTCGAGGTGACGCGCTACTCGACGTTGTGCCTCGACGAGCGCGGCCTCGGGCGCGAACACCCCGTTCTCCTCGACGCTCACCACCTCGAGCCCCTCGACCGAGACCGCGTCGGGATCGCCGAGCGGGTGTTCGTCGGAGCAGCCGGGATCGATGCCGTCGGGACCCGCGAGGATCTTCATCAGCGGCCATAGGTCTTCGCCGCGACGACATAGCGGACCGGTGGTGAGGTACCGGGTCGCGGCCCCCTCGGCCATCGGGAACTGCCCGCTCCCGGGGACCAAGCCCCCGGTCGGCTTGTGACCGAACACGCCGTTGAAGAACGCGGGCATCCGAATGGAGCCGCCGATGTCGGAGCCCAGCCCGAACGGGGACGCGCCTGCACCCACGATCGCCCCTTCGCCGCCCGACGAGCCGCCGACGGTGCGACGAGGATCGTACGGATTGTGCGTGCGTCCGTAGACGGTGTTCGCACTCTCCATCCACATGCAGAGCTCGGAGATGTTGGTCACGCCGAGCGGGATCGCGCCCGCGCGGCGGAGTCGCGCGACGGTGGTCGCATCGGTCTCGGCGAGCACGTGTCGGCGGGCGTAGAGTCCGGAGCTGTTGGGCATGCCGGTGAGGGCGAACGCCTCTTTGATGGTGCAGGGCACGCCGTGGAAAGGCGGCAGCGCGTCACCCCGGCCGATCGCACGGTCGGCTTCGTCCGCCTCCTGGAGAGCCTCGGCGTAGCGCTCGCGCACGATCGCGTTGAGGGTCGGGTTCACGCGACGTGCGTGGGCGATGTGCGCCTCGACGACGGTGCGGGAGGTGAGCTCGCGGCGCCGAATGCGACCGGCGAGATCCGTCGCGGACGCGCGCAGCAGGTATTCCGCTGATGGACGTGCGTTGAAGTGGGCGAATCCTGCGACGCTGCTATTCTCGGCTGACATGGCACGCATCCTCTCGCGGTTTGGGGTGGGGCTCACGCTTCTTCTTGCTGCGTGCGGCGGAAGGGTCGGTTTCGAGGGCACCGAGGTGCCCGAGGACGGAGCGATCACCGACGACGCCGCGGGTGAGGACGTGCCGCCCGGCGAAGAGGACGCCATCGCTGTGGACGTGGGGCCTGGCGGCTGCGGCTTCGGCACCTGCACGCCGGGCACGGCGTGCTCGCCCGACGACGGCTGCAACACGTGCCGGTGCGGGACCGATGGCACGTGGCGCTGCTCGACCCTCGCTTGTTACGACGCCGGACCGCCGCCGCCGCCGCCGCCGCCGCCGTGCCCGAGCTACACGCCGTACGGGTACTGCTCGAGCGAAGGGCAGATCTGCACCTACTCCAACGGCTGCGGGGGAAAGACCGTCGCGCGCTGCTCCATGTCGAACTGGTCGGTGTCGACCGACCCTTGCGTCGGCGCGTGTCCGGTCAGCCAGCCCAAGGCCGCAACCGCGTGCACCGGGAGCAGCAAGTGCGCCTATTCCAATGGGTGCGGCGGCTCCAACACTGCGTGGTGCGACGGCAAGCTGTGGCACGTCGAAGTAGGTCCGTGCGTGACGCCGTCCTGCCCGTCGTATCTGCCCAAGCCCGGCGAGCCGTGCGTCGGGCCGAACAAGTGTGCGTATCCGAGCGGTTGCCCCTCTCCGCACACCGCGATCTGCAACACCTCGTCGTCGACGTGGACGGTCTACTACGCCGACTGTCCTCCTCCGCCTCCCCCCACGTGTCCGGCCTCCACGCCGCCCTACGGCGCGCCGTGCTCGGGCAGCCTGAACTGCCAGTGGGACAACGGGTGCGGCAACCTCAACTACGGCTACTGCTCGAGTGGCACGTGGGCGATCAAGTCGAGTGGGTGCACGCCGGGTTGTCCCAGCAGCAAGCCCACCAGCGGCACCGCGTGCAAGCCACCGTCGAGCACCTCGTGCACGTACATGGTGCCGGGCACGTCGACCTGCACCTCGCAGTGCTTCTGCGCCGATGACTATCGGTGGGCGTGCCTCACGCCGCCGTGCGCAACGCCCATCCCCAAGTGAGCCGCGCCGCGGTGGTTTCGTCCCTGACGTGCCCGACGTGTGGTGCCCCGCTTCCTCGTCCGCGCGAGGGCGCGACGGCGCTCGGCTGCTCGTATTGTGGCGGAACGGCGTCGCTCACCGGTGCGCGCGCCGAGGCGGCGGTGAACGTCACGCGCGCCGCGCTCGATCCCGACGCGGCGGTCCGGGTCATCGAGGCGTTCAAGGTCTCGATGTCCGTGAGCGCGAGCCCCTTCGAGGCGCTGGTCGCCGCGTCGCGACAGCGTCTCGGGCCGTTCGGCGAGACCGACGCGTTCGCCCGGGTCGTGTTCGCGCTCGCGCGCGACTTCGACGCCCAGCACGGCACGACCATCGTGCGCGATCCAGTGCCCTTGGCGAGGGTGATCGAAGGGTACGTGGGAGCGATCGAGGGCATCCGCCACAGCGGTTCGTGGACGATGAACCTGCCGTACCTGTCGGCCACCGGGAACGGCCCGGTTCACTTCCAACGCACCCTCACCGCCCGCGACGTCGCCGACCTGGTCGCGAAGGATCCAGCCGCACCACAGCCGAGGAAGAAGGGCTGGTGGCCGTTCGGGTGAGGTCACGCAGAGCGTGTGCTCAACGCCTTGGTCATCGCCGCGCCCGCGATCGCGATCGTCGCACCGAGCACGATGATCCCTGCACCGAGGGCTTCGATGGGCGTCGGCTTCGCGCCCATGAACAGCGCGGCGATCGCGAGACCACCCAGTGTCTCGCCGGGTGACACCAGGGCCACGATCGACGGCGGGAGATGGCGAGAGGCGGTCTGCACCGAGGTGTGACCGAGGAGCGTCGGAATCGCCGCGAGCCCGAGCACGGCCCACACCGCGTGGCTCGGGGGCGGCCAGACTACGCTGCCTTCGCGCGCCGGCGCGATCACCAGCGCGACGAACAGACAAGCCGCGGCGCTGAGGTAGACGAGCGGCGCCGCGTGACGCGCCGCCATTTGTCCCTGCGTCTTGCGCACGACCGCGACGTATCCGCCGTACAGCACGACCGCGGCGACCACGAGCCCATCGCCGAACAGCCGGTGCTCGCCCGCCCCCGCGCCGCGCGACACGACGAACCCGCCGAACGTGGCCACCAGCACCCCGAGGGTCTCGACCGGGCGAGGGCGATCGCCGTGCAGCGCCCACGCGGCGAGCACGACCGACAGCGGCTCGAGCGAGACCAGCGCGATCGCGGCCGGGAGCGACGTTGCGTCGAGGCCCCAGAGAAATAGGGCGAAATGTGCGCCGAGCAACGCGCCGCCGAGCAGCACCGTGTTGCGCGCGGGCTTCGAGAGCGAGCGCACGGCCGTGGCGAGACCGCGCGCGTCGAGGAGCGCGAGGATCGCTCCCGCGAGCAGCACCCGCCCGAAGGCCACTGCCAACGGGTGCTCCGGCCGCGCGTACCGGGCGAGCGGTCCGCTGGTGGCGAAGGCGAGGCTCGCGAAGAAGACGAACAGCGGGGCGACGAGACGGTTCATCCGTGCTCGTGCGCGCTCGCGTAGACGTGCGGAACCACCAGGCGCAACGCCTGCTTCTTCACTTCGATACGCACCCGTTTGGAGCCGGGGCAGTTGAACTCCTCGCCGTCGATTTGTCCGAAGATCGGCTCGCCGCCCTCGTGCTCGAGGAGCTCGAGCTCGATCTTCGCACCACGGAGGTGCTCGCTGTGGCTGACGCCGATCTCCGCGAGCCCCTCGGCGAGGGCGCCCGTCGCGTCGAGCGAGACGATGGCCTTGCTCGACCAGTCGCGCTTGCCGATGAACGGAACGATCTCGAAGAGCCCGTCGTCGTGACGTGCGGTCGGGTCGAACACCCACATGCCGCCGTAGACGCGCGTGGCTTTGATCACGAGATCGGTGAGCCCGTCCCAGCGGAGGGTCTTGCCGTCGGCGTGCACGACGGCGTCGAACTTCTGGTCCTGCACGTAGGACGCGAGGAAGGTCTTGAGCGCCGCGCCGGCGTACACCGCGTGGTCGCGGAGGATGTCCCGGAGGCCGGGAATGTCCTCGATTTCTCGGCGATCCTCGTTGCGTTGGGCGAGGACGCGGGGGCTGATGCCCCATCCTGCGCTGTCGAAGAACTGGTCCTGGCGAAGCACTCGGCCGTCGCCGTCGAGGGCGACGATGGTGCCCACGTCGAGGCGGGTCTCCTCGCCGCGGCGAATCACGTCGACGTTGCGCGGCAGCGCCTCGGCGCTGGCCTCGAGGCCGAAGCTCTTCCCCTGATCGTTGGCGGTGCCGGTCGGCAGCATCGCCAGGCGCACGTCACGTCCAGAAGCGAGGAGCCCCTTGGCCACCTCGGCAAACGTTCCGTCTCCGCCCATCGCGATCACCGTGTCGACGCCGGGCTGCGCACGGAGCGCGTCGCTCACCGCGCCCACCGTGCGGCCCCCCGGCAGCGTCGCGAGGAACCCGTGGGCCAGACCCGCCTCGTCGAGGACCGCGCGCGCGTGGGTGATCCGTTCGGCGTTCTTGCCGCTCTGGGCGCTCGGGTTGCCGACCAGGAGGAGACGGGGGCTCATCGCCCCTTCTTATCGCGACCCTTCTCGGGATGCTCGCGGACCTTGCGTTTGAGGGTATTGCGCCCCACCGCCAGGGATTCCGCGGTCCGCGTGAGGTTGCCTCCCTGCGCGGTCAACGTCGCTTCGACGTAGCGCCGCTCGACCTCTTCGAGCGAGAGCCCGAGGGGCAAGGTCACGCCCATCGAGGGTTCTGCCGGAGGCTGCGCGGAGCGACGTCCGAGGACCTCGGGGGGGATCAGGCCGAGGTGCTCGGGCTCGATCACCGTGCCTGGGGCCATCACCACGGCGCGTTCGATCGCATGCTCGAGCTCACGGACGTTGCCGGGCCAGCCATGCCCGCGGAGCGCGGCGATCGCCGCTGATCCGAGTTGGATGCCGATGCGATCGTGGCGACGGCCGTAGTGGTCGAGGAAGTGTCGCGCGATCGCCTCGACCTCGTCGGGCCCGCGCGCGCGCAACGGGGGGATCGTGATCTCGACCACGCGGAGTCGATAGAACAGGTCCTCGCGCAGCTCCCCCCGCGCGACGAGCTCCTCGAGCCGCCGGTGCGTCGCTGCGACGATGCGCACGTCGGCGCGGAGCGTCTCGCGCCCGCCGACGCGCTCGAACGTGCGCTCCTGGAGGAACCGAAGCAGCTTGGCCTGCGCGGGCGGAGGCAGGTCTCCGACCTCGTCGAGGAACAACGTGCCGCCCTGCGCGAGCTCGACTTTGCCCTGCACGCGGCGATCGGCGCCGGTGTACGCGCCGCGCTCGTGTCCGAAGAGCTCGCTCTCGACGAGCGACGCGGGGAGGGTGGTGCAGTCGACCGTGACCAGCGGGCCGTCGCTCCGCTTGCAGTTGGCGTGGATCGCGCGGGCGAAGATGCCCTTTCCGACGCCGGTCTCGCCGCGGAGGAGCACGGTCGCTTCGGTCTGCGCTGCGCGTTGGACGAGCGCGTACACCGCACGCATCGCCGCGCTGTGGCCGACGATGTGGTTGAAAGGACCGCGCAGCGCGACGCCGCGATCGGTCGGGCTCGCAGGGCGAAGGGTGGTGCCCTCGAGCGCCTGGGCGACCTGGGCAGCGAGCGCGTGGAGGAACGCTTCGTCCTCCTCGGTGAACGTGCCGTCCCGTTTGTTCAGGACTTGCACGACGCCGAGGATCACCCTGCGGCGCGCGGCGTCGCGGATGGGCGCCGCGAGGATGGTGCGGGTGACGAACCCCGTCTTGCGGTCGACGTCGCCGAAGTGCCGCGGGTCGCGCGCGGCGTCGCGCACGTTGACCACCTCGCCGCTCTCGGCGACGAAGCCCGCGATGCCGCGCCCCCTGGGCAGTCGGATCTCGTCGAGCTCCGGGAGATCGGCGATGCGCGAGCGGAGCTCGCCGGTGGCTCCGTCGACCAGGTACACCGTCGCCCGTTCGGCGAGCATGGCCCGCGCGATCCGCGTGCCGAGCGCCGAGAGGATGGTGTCGAGCTCGACCTCGCGCGCGAGCATGGCGCCGAGGTCCAACAGCAGCGAAAGCTTGTCATCCCGCTCGGGCACGCGCGACGAGAGTAGCACCGACGCGGGAGCCATCCGCATCGTCTCGCCTCAGGCAGCCTCGATTCCGACGCGGCGGCCGACCGACTCGATGGGAGGAAGTGCCGGCGTGCTACCTGCACGCCGGCCGAGCGCGATCTCGAGCCCTTCACGCGCGGCGACCACGTCGCCGAACTCGTTCTGCGCCATGGCCTCGATGGCCCGCACGCCTTCGTCGGTGCGCATCGGATCGTGGTGGAACAACACCAGCTTGCCGACTCCCGTGGCCCTGGCGAGCTCGACGCCGGCGTTCCACGTGGAGTGACCCCATCCGACGCGGGTCGGGCCGGCGTGGCCCGCGTACTCCTCCGGCAGGTACTGCGCGTCGTAGATCAGCACGTCCGCGTCCTTGGCCAACGCGACGAGGCGCTGGTCGACGCACGAGTAGTGCTCGGTGTCGGTCGCGTAGACGATCGAGCGGCCGGCGTGCTCGAGCCGATAGGCGAACACCGCGTCGGGGTGGTTGGCCTTGGCGAGCGTGACCGCGACCTCGCCGACCTGGATTCGCGACTTGTCGCGCACGTCGTCGAACGCGAGGTGCGAGGGCAGATCGTTCATGTCGACCGGGAAGTGCGGCTTGCGCATCTGCGCATGCAGCGACTCGCGCAGCGGCCGCTCGCCCGCGCCGGTGACGAACCGGAGCTTGGTCCCCGGCACGAACACCGGCGTGAAGAACGGAATGCCCTGGATGTGATCCCAGTGCACGTGCGAGAGGAGGATCGTCGCGTCGACGGGACCGCGTCCCACGAGCTGGTTGCCGAGCCGCCTCAGACCGGTGCCTGCGTCGAGGATGATGCGTTGGTCGACCCCGCCCGCGCCCGCACCGGCGAGCACGACCTCGACACACGAGGTGTTGCCGCCCACGAGCGCGGTCTCCGGACCGGGCGTCGGAATCGAGCCACGCACGCCCCAGAACTTGATGGTGAACGACATCCCAGCCCTCCTCTCGATTCAGGTACGACCGGGGGCTGAGCAGGCGCCGTGCCGCGCGTGATCCCTTAGAAATCGAGGCCAACTCCCGCCCGCTGGTCCGCTCCGGACCAGTGACGGCGGTCCGTTCCGGATCGCCTCCGAGCTGGTAGGCTCGCGCTCGATGGCCACCTACCTCGAGACGCTTCGACGCGTGATGGACGGCGACTACGAGAACGCCTCGCAGGCCGAGAAGGACGGCGCCGTGCGCGACGTCATCCAGGTCTGCTCCATCGCCGCGGCGGCGGTGACCATCCAGCCGGTGCCGCTGCTCGACACCGCGCTCGTCGCGCCGATCCAGATCGGCATGGTGCAGGCGATCGGTCGGGTGCACGGCTACAAGCTGGACCGGAAATCGATCCTCGAGATCCTCGGCACGTTCGGCGCGAGCCTCGTCGCGCAGAACGTGATCATGGCCGCGGCCAAGCTGATTCCCTTCGCCGGGTTCCTCATCACCACCTCGATGGCCTACGCCTTGACCTGGGCCATCGGCGAGGTGAGCGATCACTACTTCCGCAACGGACGCGGAGTGCCCGAGGGTGAGCTGCGCGACATGTTCAAGCGCGTCTACGAGCAGAAGAAGGCCGAGAAACAGGCGCAGAACAAAGGCAACGACACCCTGAAGGACAGGCTCGAGCAGCTGAAGAAGGCCTACGAGGCCGGCTTGCTCACCGACGAGGAGTTCGGGCGGAAGAAGGAAGAGCTCCTCCGCGCCTTCTGAACCTCCCTCTGGCCGTGGGCACTCGCTCACGTAGACTGCGTGTGGTGTTTGCCCGCCGCGCCTTCCTCGTCGCTTGTTGCGTGACGACGCTCGCTTGCTCTCCGGGAGCGGAGAAGGATGGGACCAGTACCCGCCCCGATGGCGGCGGCGGTGACGCATCGATCGCCGACGGTGGGTTCGATCCGGACTCTGGCTTCGGCTTCGACGCCGAAGACGATACTGCGAGCGCGAGCGACGGACGCTCCGACGGCGGGGTGTTCAACGACGCCGTTCCCGACGTGACCGGCACGACGTGCCTCGAGACCGGCACCAAGCCGGGGCCCGGGCCGATCACCCGGACCTGCGCGCCGCCGACCGACAACGAGTGCGACGGCAAGAGCGAGACGAACGCCGCGCTCCCCAACGGGCTCTACGGCAACGGCTTCGACGACGACTGCGACGGCATCGTCGACGAAGGCTGCGCGTGTGACGCCGCGCACCCGCCGGGGACCACCAAGGAGTGTTGGCTCGTGCCTGCGAGCCAAGTCGATCCGACCACGAAGAAGCCGGTGGGTTGGTGCGCGCCCAACGCGAAGGGCACCACCGCGTGCGTGAAGGTCGGCACCGGAGAGCTCGGCGGCAAGACCTGGGACGGCTTCTGCAAAGGCGCGCAGCCTCCGTTCAAGGACGACGTCTGCGCGCCGGGTGACTTCGACTGCGACGGCGCCGCGGTCAACCCGAAGGCCGAGGACTGCGCGTGCAAGCCGGTGACGGTCACCTGTCCGACCGATCCCTTCGTCATCTCGCCGTATCCGGAGCGGACGAACCTCGAGAAGAAGAAGCCGAACCCGTACGATCCGAAGCCCGCCGATCCCTTCATCATCGACGGTTGGAAGTGGATCGGCGGCGACGCGACCAAGTCGACCGGCTGGAAATGGACGGTCACCGGCGGCGATTGCGACAACATCCTGCCGCACCCGACCTTCGCGGTGTTCGCCGGCGCCGACGCGACCAAGGCGCCGCGCCTCGGGACCGAGACCTCGGGGCTCGGGACCGACAAGAAGCAGAAGGGTTTCGTCGTTCCTCCGGGAACCAACCACCAGGTCTGGCCGGCCTTCGCGCTCTCGGGCGACTACGTCGTGCAAGGCGAGTTCGACCTGTACGGCAAGCACTACACCTGCACGCAGAAGGTCCAAGTGCGCGCGCCCGGGCTTCGCGCCGAGATGTGTTGGGACATCCGGCCGGGCGATCCCATCTTCGGCCTCTCCACGACCGACGCCGATCTGCACCTGGCGCGCCTCCAGGGCACGACGTGCACCGGCAAGCACGGGTGGTTCGACACCTGCGGGACGGCGCCGGCGAGCGACGACTGCTACTACAAGTGCGACTCCGGTTGTCGCACCAAGAACGCCGGCTTCTGCGCGGGGATCGCGCCGGCGCCCGGGTGGGGGTACGCCGCGAGCGACACCGCCGTCTGCCACGGGTGGGGCTCGCTGCGCGAAGCGGGACAGACCTGCGACAACCCGCGCCTCGATCGCGACAACCTCGGGTGCAACCCGAAGGTCGTCGATCCCAACGCCACCGGCGCGTTCGACAGCCCGCTTTCCAATTTCTGCGGGCCGGAGAACATCAACCTCGACAACCCGAACGCTGCCGACAAGTTCCTCGTCGGCGTGCACTTCTACGGCGGCGACAAGGTGAAGCCGCACGTGAACATCTACTGCAACGGCGAGCGCAAGTTGTCGCTCGGCTACAACCCGACCACCACGCCGGCCACGACCAACCCGCAGATGACGCTCGCCCACAACCCGAGCGACACCGACAAGCTCGTCGACGGCGACTTCTGGAGCGCGGCGATGATCACCTGGTCGGGGGGCACCGATCCGTGCGTCATCGAGCCGGTCCCGAGCAAGACGCCGAAGACCGACAAAGACGGCTCGACCAGCTACTGCGTCGACACCAACGCGCAGAACAAGACCGCGCCCACGACGAGCGATCTCTGGCTGTTCACGCCGGGCGGCGGCTACCCGTCGACCGCGGCAGCGGCTTGTTGGCACTGACGGGAGTCGTCAGTCGTCAGTCGTCAGTCATCAGGCGAGACGAGAGAGAATTCACCACGGAGACGCGGAGACACGGAGGCGAGACGAGATTGGTCTGCCGATCCTGCCGATCGTGACTCCGACGTCATCGATGCATCGGCGCGCATCTCACCGAGTCGTGGGAAGCGACGACCGAGAGAGCGCGAGGTGTTGGCCGCGATCGGCAGCCCGCGGCGACCAGATGCGGCAATAGGCGCGGGACGGTCGGACGTCCTGATTGGCCCAACCCGAGTCGCTAGATTACGGCCCAACTTGCTGGGGGTTTGGAAGATCAAAAGATCAGAAGCGAGACGAGATGGGGGCTGCCGCGTCAGGCCCCAAGCCTTCGTGCGCGACGGAGCGGTTCGCGCGTCGATCGGCAGACCGCACGGCCTTCTGACCTTCTGACCTTCTGTTCGAGCGAGGCGGCCTCCGCAGAGGTCGGCTCGAAGTTACTTGCGATGACCTCGGAGGCGGACCTCTCGGCGACGTCACGATGAGGTCCACACCCTGACGACTGACGACTACGTCCGGGTAAGCTCCTCCGCGAGGCGCCGGCCGCCCTCCATCTCGAGCTGGATGACCCGGGTGGCGCCGACGGCGAGGAGCACCTCCGTCTGCCGTTGGCTGGTCGCCCGCGCCGCGATTTCGCGCACACCGAGCTTCTTCAGGGAAGCGACCGTGAGCACGCTCGCCTCGAAGTCGGTCGCAAAGGTCACCACCGCGCAGTCGCAGGTTGCGGCTTCGACAGCCTCGAGCACGCGCAGGTCGGTGGCGTCTGCCACCACGGCGTGCGCGCAGAGGTCTTTGACGGCCTCGAGCGCGTGTGCGTTCTCGTCGATGACGAGGGCCTCGTTGCCCGAACGGTGGAGCGACTCCACGAGCGCGGTGCCGAACGTGCCGATGCCGATCACCAGAATGCGTCTAGCCATGGTTCATCCGATCATCACCCGCTCTTCAGGCAGGCGGTAGGTGGTCGCACGCGGATTGCCTGCGGCGGCGAGCGCGAAGGTCAGTGGGCCGACACGACCGATCATCATCGTGGCCACGAGCACGAGCTTGCCGGCCGCGCCCATCTTCGACTCGATGCCGGTCGAGCAGCCGACGCTGGCGAAAGCCGACGTGACCTCGAACAACGCGTGGAGCGGCGGCGCGTCCTCGAAGAGGAGCAAGAGGAATACGGAGGAGACGACCAGCAGCGCGGAGAGGAACGTCACCACGATCGCCTTGCGCTGGATGGATTGGGGGATCTCGCGGCCGAACAGGCTCGGAGCGGGGGCGGCGGTCTGCTCGGCACGGAAAGTCGCGAACAACACCGCCAGCGTGGTCACCTTGATGCCTCCGCCGGTCGAGCCGGGGCCTGCACCGACGAACATCAGTGCGACCATCAGGAGCAGGCCCGGCGCGGTCATCTCGGCGAAGTCGACGCTGGAGTAACCGGCGGTGCGCGCGGTCACCGACTGGAACACCGCGCCGAGCACCTTGCCGCCGATGGGCAGCTTCTGCAGCGAGTGGCCCCACTCGACCATCCCGATGGAGAGGGCGCCGACAATGACGAGCGCTCCCGTCATGGTCAGCACGACGCGCGCGTGCAGCGAGAGCCGCTTGCGTGGACGACGGAGCAAGAAGTCGACCGCACGAAGCGCGAGCTCCGACAGCACCGGAAAGCCGAGGCCGCCGAGGATGATCAACGCGCAGATCACCCCATTCACCGCGGGATCGGCGACGAATGGGGCGAGGTTGCCGCGGAACAGAGAGAACCCGGCGTTGCAGAACGCGCTCACCGAGTGGAACACCGCCGACCACAGCGGGCCGCCGCCGCCGGCGAGCGGATGTGGGTCCTGGGCGTGCGCTGCGATACCCGGCACGTCGAAGAGGAAGTAGAGGGCGATCGCGCCGAGCGCCTCGATCGCCACCGTCCAGAGGATGATGCGAAACACGGTCGCGCGCACGTCGGCAAGGTTGTCCGCGTCGACCACCTCGGCGAAGCGAGCGCTGCTCTTCACCTCGAGCCGGCGCTGGGAGAGGATGACGATGCTCGCAGAGAGCACCATGATCCCGAACCCGCCGATCTGCATCAACGCGAGGATCACGAGCTGGCCGAAGAACTGGTAGTGCCGCCCCACGTCGCTGATCGACAGCGCCCCGCACAGCGCGCCCGTGGCGTCGAACAGCGCATCGATGAACGAGCCCTTGGTCGGGTCGGTGAGCGCGAACGGCGTTGCCAGGAGGAAGGCGCCGAGGAGCGACACGACCAGCACGCTCATCGGCAACATGCGCGCGGGCCGCGCGGCGACCTGACCGAAGAACCAAAGCGCGCGCTGTCCGCGGCCGGCCCACCCGAGCGCCGCGATGAACACCGCCATCGCGAGGTAGGTCCGGTAGAGATGGGTCAGGTCGGCGGCGTTCCAGCCGCCGCTCGCGAGCAGGACGACCTTCAGGCCGAGCGCGCCGAACAGGAGCAGGACGAAGCCCGCGCCGACGAGCGCGGCGCGGAGCCTCGTGGTGGCGATCCACGCGCGCGACCAGACCCGGGTGCTCGCCCGCTGCGACAGGGCGAGCTCGTTGGCGCGGAACTTCCCGAGCACCGCCCAGGCCCAAGGCAGCGCGGCCGCGCCCTCGGCGATCGTCAGCACCCAGCTGATCCAACCCGAGACCCCGAGCACGAAATCGATGGCGAAGACGGCGATCGCCCCGAGCATCCCCAGTGCAACGCGCAGCCCGCGCGACCGGATGAAGGAAGCGAACGACACGCGTGACGAGTATCAGAACTGGGGCGGCGGCGGGACGGGCTTTGCGGGCGCGGTCGGATCAATTGCGGTGGGCACCGTCTCGACTCCGTCCTCGCGCAGCGCTCGCACGAACGCGCGCGCGCGGCCGACCGGATCGCGTTCCCGTGCATCGGGCCACGTCGCGCTGGCGATCGCCTCGAGGACGAGGCTCACCCGATCGCCGATCACGCTCCGCTCACCGGTCGCCGACCAGAGGTCTTCGAACACCAGGAGTTGCTTGCTCTTGCCGAGCCGCATGATCTCGCGTGGATCGAGCCCGAGCGCCTCGAGGTCGTCGGACATGGCCCACAGCCCCGAGAGCAGGTTGACGGTGATCCCGAGCGCGAACCGGGTGAACCGGAGCGACTCGAGGGGACTCATCTTGCGGACGAGCATCGGCAGGTACTGGATGCCGAGGCCGACGTGTCGCGCTTCGTCCTTCTCGAAATACAACATCAGGTCGCTGAGCACCGGATCGACCCGCCGCTCGCGAACGCCTTGGAAGATGGTGAGCGCGGTGGTCTCGACCTGCAGTTGCATGCCGAGCAGCTTGCACGCGAGGTCGTCGGTCTCGAGCACGGCGTTGAGCAGGCGCTCGGTCGCGGGGTAGGGGCGATCCTGCGTGTGGCCGGTCGCGGCGACGAGGTAATCGTGGATGACGTAGAAGTGGCGCGCCTCGTCGTGGGCCTGGCTCGTCGCCGCCATCTTCGCGCCGAGCGGCTCGATGCGATCGGCGAGCTGGGCGGAGATCTTCCACGCGGCGAGCTCGCCCCAGAGAATCGACCCGAACACCCGCGAGAGCGGCGCCTTCAGGGTCTCGGGCACGTGCGTGCCCCCATGTTTGGCGAGGAGCTCCGCGAGCACCTCGCGGCCGTTCCACGCGAGGTCCTGCCCCTTGTGGTAGATGCCGGTGAGCCGGTCCATCCGGCGCGCATCTTCCGCGCTCGCACTCAAGTCGTAGGCCCCGTAGGTCAGCGCGCCCATCGGGGCATCATTGTGGGGGCGCCCCTGGCAAAGGTCGAGGGCCGGTCAGGTCGCTTGGAGGCAAAGCTCGATTCGGTTGACGATCAGCGAGCCGGATGGGCCGCCCGCCTTGATCCGCAGCTTGATGCTCTTGCCGGTCTTGATCACCGCAGTCACGTCGCCAATGGGGCCCGAGCCGAGATACCCGAGCGGGCCGTACCACTGGTAGGGAGCGGAATTGGAGATCGCCCCCGTCGGCGTCGAGCCGGTGCCATCGAACGTCTGCCAGTTGTAGCTGCCGCTCGAGGTGGTGTTGAAGCTGCGGCCGAAGATGGACAGCGTCGCGCGGGAAATCGAGCCGATTCCCACGGTGGAGAGATCGACATCGACGAAGTTCGAGCCGTCGAGACGCAAGCCTCCGACCCCGAGATAGATGTCCTCGAAGGTCGGCGTGTAGCCAATGGAATAGCCATAGGCGCCGACCTTGAAGCCGCTCGAGTCGGGGAGCCCCGTGACCTCGTACACGGGGTACGCCGTGGACCCCGAGCCCGACCCGGCCCAGCGGATCCGGAATGCCGTGGCGCCGCTGGCGCCCGAGCTGCAGGGGCCGCCTTTGATCGGACCGCCCGTGCTCGTGTCCATCACCACGGTGCCGGTATCGACGACGACGGTGCCGGTGTCCTTCGTGCCGGTGTCGGCCGCGCCGGAGCCGGTGTCGGTCGCCATGCTCGTGTCGCCGACGGCGGTGTCGTCGGTCGCGAGCGTGTCGCCGCGTTTCGTGTCGTCCCTGGCGGTGTCGACCGGGCCAGGGTCTTCGTTGCCGGTGTCGGCATCACGGGAGTACGAGCCATCGTCGCTGGTGGCATGAGCGCAGCCGACGGCGAGCACGAGGGGGACCAGAGCGAAACGCATCGCTCTCGAGTGTGACCGCGGGGAACGCGAGCGTCGAGCGATCCGTCAGCGGGCCAGAAAGGCGAAGACCCCGATCCCGACGGTGAACAGGACCGTGAACGCGATCACCACGAACGTGATCACGAGCGACCGCTTCACCGAGCGCGCCACCTGCGCGGTCGGATCGAACCCGCCGTAAGGATTGGGAACCTGCCCGTACGGATTGGCTCCGTACGGCGCCGGCGGCGGCGCCCCATACTGCGCGGGCGCTTGCGGTGGGGCCCCGTAGTAGCCCTGCTGGGCCATCTGCTGCGCCATCACCTGGTTGACCAACGCGGCCTGCTCGACCGCGCGCCCGTGGTGGGGAAACACGGTGTGGCAGAACGGGCAGTCGGTCCCGCGCAGCTGCTCGAGCGAGAGCGAGGCTCCGCACGTCGGGCAGCTGTAGAGATTCCCCGGGGCGCTCATGCCTTGCGGACCGCGTTGTTCGGAACCCACTCCTGCCGGCCGCCCTGGAACTCGATCTGCATCTGCTGCGGACCGGTCTGCATGACGCGCCCGGGATACGACTGGCCGTTGGACCACGTCACCATCACGTTGCTGCCAGGCACGATGCCGCCCGTCATGAACGCGGCGGCCTGGCCGAGGCCGAAGCCGAGCGGGTTCTGGTTGATCTGCGCGGCGTTCTGCATCGACTGCTGATACGCGGGGTTCGCCATCGCGACCTGGAGGGGACTCGCGTTGGCGGGCACCATGTTGGGATCGGCGCCCATCGCGGCGGCGTACGGGTTCGCGCCGGCCTGCGGCGTCGCCGGGATCTGCCCCGCGACCCGCGTGATCTGCGGCTGCTTGGGCTGACCGCCTGCGCGAAGGCGCTGCTCTTCTTGCGTGATCAGGTTGAAGTGGCCGGCGTAGCGCCCCATCTCGCGGGCCATGGTCTGGTTCCACGTCCCGGCGACCTCGGTCCAGTCCGACGAGCTGACGTTGCAGGCCTTGAGCGCGACCTCGTAGCCATAGACCTTGATCGCCGCGCTGACCGCGACGAAGTCCTCGTAGCTGCACTGCGCCTGTCCGCCTTTGCGGCGGGCGACGGCCGCCTGGTAGAGCGGCATGTACGCCATCGCCACGCGGCCCATGAGGTTCATGTCCTGCATGCGCGCGGTCCAACCCGCCTTCGCGGCCTCGAAGTCGGCGGGGTTCACGCCCTCGGCCTGGACGGTCTGTGCGACGCGCGCCGGGTCGTTCATGAAGTCGGCGATGGCTGCGCCGAGGTCCGCGTATTTTTCGAGGGAGATGCCGTTGATCGGCTGCATCGCAGGATCCATGTCGCGCATGGTCTTTGGCGATTGTGCGGGGGTCAACGCGCCGTGGGCGACCGACTCGGAGGGAGGAAGTGCCGGCGTGCTATTTCTGCACGCCGGCGAGGTCGTCCTCTGCGGGGCGGGGAACCTCGTCGAGCTTGCGCAAGGTGGGGAAGAGGAACGCGAACGCCCCGACGACGAGCAACGTCCCGGCGCCGCCGAGGATGACCGCGGGGACCACCCCGAGCCACGCGGCGGTGATGCCGGATTCGAACTCGCCGAGCTCGTTGGAGGCGCCGACGAACACGAGGTTCACCGCGCTCACCCGTCCCCGCATCGAGGGCGGTGTCGCGAGCTGCACGAGCAGCTGCCGGATGACGACGCTCACCATGTCCGACGCGCCGACGACGAACAGCGCGATTAGTGAGAGCACGAGGTTCCGCGAGAGACCGAACACGATGGTCGACAGGCCGAAGAGCGTGACCATCGAGTAGAGGACCGGGCCGAGGTGCCTGCGGATCGGGTGGTACGCGAGCACCACCGCCATCGTCGCCGCGCCGAGCGCCGGTGCGCTCCGGAGCAAGCCGAGACCGATCGGCCCCGCATGGAGGATGTCGCGCGCGTACACCGGCATCAGCGCGACCGCGCCGCCGAACAACACGGCAAACAGGTCGAGCGAGATCGACCCGAGGACGAGCTTCTCGTGGAACACGAAGCGCACGCCCGCGAGCACCGTCGAGAGCGAGGGTGACGTGTGATCGGAGCGACCCGTTCGCACGCCGAGCGCGAAGATCCCGAGGAACGCACCGAACGAAAGGGTCGCCGAGAGCGCGTAGACCAACGCCGCCGCACGCGCGGGATCGCCGCCGAAGAGTCCCTGCAGCGCGCCGCCGAGGGCTGGACCGACGATCGCGGCGATCTGCCAGATGGACGACGACCACGCGACCGCGCTCGGAAACACCTCGACCGGCACGAGGTGCGGCAACAGCGACTGGTTGGCCGGTCCGGCGAACGCGCGGAGCACGCCGAGCCCCATGGCGACGCCGTAGATCGGCAGGATCGAGGGCGTGCCGCTCCGCGCGACGACGAACAGCGCGATCGACGCAGCCACCATCCCGAGGTGGAAGCAGAGGAGGATCCTTCGCTTGTCGACCCGATCGGCGACGTGCCCGGCGAGCAGCGAGAGGGCCGCGGCCGGGACGAACTGCGCGAGCCCCACGAGCCCGAGGCTGAGGGGCCGCCGGGTGATCTCGTACACGTGCCAGCCAACGGCGACGGTCTGCATCTGGCCGGCCGTGACCGACATCGCCTTGGCGATCATCACGCGGCGGAAATCGCGGTGGGCAAAGGCCGCGCGGGCAGACACCGAGTGACGTGTGCACGCGCCGTGAACGGGCGTCGACAACTCCGTGCGAGTGGGTTCACGGGTGAGGCGGATTGCTCGTGGGTTGCGGGTGGCACGAATGTTGGTATTGCGCGACGCGATGTCTCGTTGGCTTCTCCTCCCGTTCCTGGCTCTCGGGTGCTCGAGCTACGGCTTCACCGAGCCGAAGGTGCCGCCGGTGCCACCCTTTGCCGCCACGCCCGCGGGGCACGCGCAGATCTGCGTGCTCCGTCCCCACATCAAGGCCGGCGCGGTCACCTTCCCGGTGCGCGACAACGGTCGTCTGGTCGGCGCCACCCGCGGAGCGAGCTACTTCTGCTACTTCGCGCTGCCCGGGAAACACCGGGTGACCTCCGAGGCCGACGACGTGCAGGAGGCCAACGTGCTCGTGATGCCGGGCGTCCGCTATTACCTGCACCAGAAGGTGAGCAACACGCTCGGCTGGGTCTCGAGCCCGATGGAGTGGGTCAACGAGGCCGAGGCGCACAAGATGGTCGACACCTGCGACTACCGGGTGCTCACCGAGGTCCCCGACGGCACCGAGCGTCCTCCCGTCAACCCGGTGGCGGCGGCGATTCCGTGATTGGGCATCCCCCCGGCGGTGGCTTCGGCGGCGGTGGGGCGAAGGTGTCCGTGCAGCTCGGGTCCTTCGGTCCGGGCTCGACGTTCACGGGCGGCGTCTCGCCTTGTTCGACGATCGTGCCTGTCCACTTCCAGATGACGTGACCCGCAGCGCGGGTGACGAGCACGTAGGCAAGCGGGCGAGGTTCCCACAGCCGCTCCCCTTCGAGGTCGCGCATCGGCTGCGTGCCGACGCCGTACGCGCCGTCGACCACGACCTTGCCCAGCCCCTTGGCGGCGAGCCCGTCGCAGATCGCCGCGGCGCGACTCTTCGAGAGGACGAACGGCTTCGTCGTCTCGGCCGCCGTCGTCTGCGCGACGCAGAGGATCGACTCGATGTCGGCGTCCGCGCGGATCGTCGCGGCGAGCGCCTCGAGCTGAGCGGCGGCGATCGTGGCGGTTCCCGAGGGAAACGTGACGTACTCGAGCGGCGCCGCGTAGACGTGGGTCGGATGGTTGCGAAACCGATGCATGTCGGCGGAGCTGTCCGGGCAACCGTCGCGGTCGCCCCAGCCGTTGAAGACCTCGGGCTTGTCGGGGCAGACGTCGCAGGTGTCGGGAATGCGATCGCCGTCGTTGTCGAGATCGGGGCACCCGTCTTCGTCGGCGAACCCATCGCAGTCCTCGGGCTCGTCGGGGCAGCGATCGCGTCCATCGGGAATGCCGTCGCCGTCGCGATCGCTCTCCGGAGGGCGAGGTGCGATCGGCGCAATCGCGACCGGCGGAGGCGCGGTGCAACCGATCAGAATCGCGACGAGTCCGAGCAGCGCGCGCACGCGCAAAGCCTACCGTGGGTGACGGGGTTACAATCCGTTCGTGCGCGCAATGCTCCTGTCCGGATGCCTGGTCGTCGGGTGCTGGGGCAAGATCGATCTGTTCGCGAACGGCGGAGGCGAGGCCGGCGTCGAGATTCCAGGCGATGTCGGCCCCGGGCCCTGTGCGCTGACCGATCCGAACGATCCGCCCATTCCGTGCGGTCCGTCCGACGGCGGGTGGAGTTGTCCAACGCCGACCAAGGTCGCGACGTGTCCGATCGACACCCCGTGCATGGCGACGGTCAAACAGTCGTCGCCGCGCAGCGTCTACCGGATCGGTCGACTCCGCCTGTGGAAGCCAGACGCGTTGCTGTCGCTCGCGTCCAGCCTCTTCGATCCGAAGGTCGCTGCACGCTGTGCCAACGGCGGCACCGAGGAGCTCAGCTGGCTTCTCGCGGTCGATCGGAGGTCGAATACACTCACCACCGGTTCTTCGCGCCCGTCGACCGACGGTCGCACGTTCCAGTTCGTCGATGAAGCCACGAGCTCCGACGCGGCTACCTGCCTCGGAGTACCAGCGCCCCCGGTTCGCATCGCTCCGGCCCGCGCTCCCATCGCAATGACCGGAACCGGCTTCGCGGCCGCCCCGATGCCGGCGCTCGACATCGCGATCTACGACGCGTCGGGCTTACCCACGGTGCTGCCCCTTCGCGAGGTCTCGATTCGCGTGCCGTCGACGCCCGATCCGAGCTGCATCGGCTCATGGAACCCGAAGTTCTGGTGCGATGGCGATTTCCTCGGGTGGACCACGGGGGGCGCGATCGTGGCGAAGATCACCGCAGAAGAGGCGGACCGCGTCCTGATCAGACCTGCGGGTTGCCAGAGCCTGTGCGCGATCCTGGTGAACGACTTCACGAAGACCGACGGCAAGGTCTGCAAGCGAGGACCCGACGGCAAGGTTCCCGAGATCGGCGACAGCTGCGCTGGCGGAACCGGCTGCAAGAATGCGTTCACGCTGAGCGCGACGTTCGGCGCGTACGGGGTCACGGCGACCGGATTCTGAAGTCGTCAGAACCTCACGAGCGCCGCTCCAGAGAGCGCCATCGGCGCACCATACGCCGCGCCGAGGGTGCCGAAGGTCATGCGGTCGCCGTTCAGGATCGTCGCGATGCGTCCCGCCGTCGCCGTCGCGAGGATCACGCTTCCCCAGACGATCGCCGAGGACCATCGGCCCTGCGCGATGCGCGGGAGGGCGGGGACCACGACGAGCTCCGTGACGAACGCGGTCCAAGGGAGGAGACCGTCGTCGTCGCCCGCACGGTGCATCAGCGACCAGGTTGCGAGCGTTGCCGACGCGATCCCGTGGGTCACGACGATAGAGGAGAGATCGGGTTCTGACCGGAGCGCCGGCTCGAGGGCGAGGGCACCGAGGAGGACGAAGGAGCCCATCTCGTGCGGTCGTCAGCAACGCTCGCGCCAGTGGCGTTCGCCGGTGAATCGGAAGCGACGGCGGGTCCTGCGTGCGACAACCGTGTCGCGCGCGACCGCATGCGCTGCGCTGTTCTTGCGTTTCTCGTCATGTCTGGAGGAGAGGCAGATGGGTAGACTCATGCTCCATGCGCGCTTCGCTTCTGATCGGGTGTCTGGTCCTCGGATGTGCGGGCAAGGTCGATTCTGCGACCAGCGGAGGAGACGCCGCGGTCATCCCTGACGGGGGAGAGGGCGTACCCGAGGTGTCCCCGCCGACACCCGAAGCCGGACCGATCGACGTCGGGCCGCCGATTCCGACCGACTGCACGTCGATCGATCCCAGCAATCCGCCGATCGGGTGCACTCCCGAATCGATGGGGGCGTCGCCGTGCACGTCGACCGCCAAGGTCGCGAGCTGTCCGACCGATACCGCCTGCATGGCGACGGTCAAACAGTCGCTCCCGCGCACCACCCACCGCATCGGTCGACTGCGGCTGTGGAAGCCCGATGCGTTGCTGTCGCTCGCGCCGATCGCGTTCGACCCCAACGTCAACGCGAAGTGCGCCAACGTCGGCACGGAGCAATTCAGCTGGCTCCTCACCGTCGACCGCAGCGCGAATACGCTCACCACCGGCTCCGCACGCGCATCGACCGACGGTCGCACGTTCGCGTTGGTGGACCAGACCCTCGCTCCGAGCGCCCTCGGGAGCATCTGCCCGGGGTTCGTCGGCTCCTCGATCCGGATCGCTCCCGTCACCACGGCCATCAGTGTGACGGGTACCGGCTTCGCGGCGGCGCCGATGGCGGCATTGAACGTGGCGATCTACGACGCGATCTCCGACGAGTTCGGGGTCCCAATCGTGCTCCCGTTGCGGGAGGTCTCGATTCGCGTGCCGTCGATGCCCGATCCGAGCTGCATCGGTTCGTGGAACCCGAAGTACTGGTGCGACGGCGATACGCTCGGGTGGACCACCGGCGGCGCGATCACGGCGAAGATCAGCGTAGAAGAGGCGGACCGCGTCCCAATCAAATCCGCGGGGTGCCAGAGTCTCTGTGCGATCCTGGTGAACGATTCCACGAAGACGGACGGCAGGGTCTGCAAGCGAGGACCCGACGGCAAGGTTCCCGAGATCGGCAACACCTGCCTTGGCGGTGCTTCATGCAAGAACGCCTTCACCCTCAGTACGACCTTCGGGGCGTACGGAGTGACGGCCACCGGTCCCTAACCAGCGTCACCAGCTCCCCGAGCGCCACCCGACGCGAAGCAGCCAGCTGGCCGGCGCAGCCCACGGCGGCCCCTCCTGCGCGTCGATCAGAGCGTCGTTCGCCGACGAAAACGCATCGACCTGCGCGGCCAGGTGGCGCTTGCCCACCTGGGCGAGGTGACGCGCGTGGTTGTCGAGCACATACCGCACCACGTTCTTCACCTCGCGTGGAGAGGTGAGCACGCGTTCGTGGAAACGGTCGGCGTACACCCGTCCGCGCCTGTCCATCACGCGGTTGAGCTGCTTGGCGATGCGAATGAGCAGGGCGCGCATCCCGCTGGTCATCGCGCGGCGGTCGTCCGCCTCGGTCACCAGGTGCAGGTGGTTGCCCTGCACCGAAAAATGCACGACGCGGAAGCCCTCCCGCTCCTTGCGGACCGCTCGCAACGCCTCGGCGATGGGCCGGAAGCACCGCTGGCTGCGCAGGTTCCACACGCCGCGCCTCATGCGCACGGTGACGTGGTGAGGGTGGCGGCCGTCGACGGCCGGCCTTCGGATATGCGGCAGTCCGGCACCGGCCTTCTTCGGGCGGCCGCGCCGATGGCGCACGGGCGTGATGACGGCGCGCGGGAAGAGCGCCGGCTGCGACGGACCTCGAGCCCGGGCACCCATCGGACAATTATGGCGGATGTTGTCGTCATCGGCAATACTCCAGCCTGCATGCGACCGCTGCGCGATTCCTCTGCGCTCGAAATGAAGCTCGGGCTCGAGATGGGGCTGTTCACGCGCGAGGACGTCGGTCGATGGGTCGACTGCGAGGTCGCGCGTCTGGCCGTGCTTCCCGATCCGCTCCTCGAATTGACCACGCTGGGTGGCAAGCACGATGTCGACATCGCCAACTTGCTTGCCGCACTCGGACCGCAGCCGCGACGCGATCTGTGCGCACGCATCGAGCTCTCCATTCTTCGCGAGCTCGTGTCGAGCGGGCGAATCCCGATCGAGCGCGCAGTCGTCTGGGCGTCGCGGATCGCCGAGGACGTGTCTTGGGAGGTTTACGTCCGATTCCTCGGACTCGAGGACGAGTACCAGCTCGCGGAGGAAGGGCGTCACGGTAGCGTCGCCGACGTCGAGCGCAGGTTCCGCGAAGAGCTCGACACGTTCGGGTCGGTCGAGGACTAGACTCGACCCCCGTGCCTTCGCCGCGCGTCGTTGCGCTCGCTCGATTCACCTCGATCGCAGGGCACCCGTTCGTGTTCATGCCGGCGGCGATCGCGTTCTCCGGCGTCTCGCGGCCCGACGCGGCACCGCCCGGATCGGCGTGGGCGATCGCCGGGGTGGTGGCGCTGGGGATGCTCGCGATCGGCGCGTATGTCGCCCTTGGGTTGCGCGCCGGGCGGTGGACCGACGTCGACGTCTCGGTCCGCGAGCATCGGGGCGGGCTGTATCGCGTCTCGCTCGCGGCCACCGCGGCCGCGACGATCGCGTTCCGTGTCACCGGACCGCCGATCGGCGTGCGCGGCAGCCTGATCGCCTTCGTGCTCGTCCTCGTCTCGGCGATCGTGAACCTCCGCCTCAAGATCTCGCTCCACGTCGCGTTCGCAGCCTACGCGGTGGGCATCGCCGGAGGACGCAGGCCGGAGGTGCTGGTCCTCGCTTCACTGGTCGCGCTGGCGATCGCGTGGTCGCGCCTGGTGCTCCGCCGTCACACGCTCGCCGAGGTCGTGGCCGGCGCCATCGCGGGCGCGATCGCCGGCGCGGCCTTCGTTCTCGCGTGAGTGCGTTTATGCTGCGCCGATGCTCGTCGCGCGCTCGCTCGGTCTCCTGGCAGTGCTTCAAGCCGTCGCCTGCGGACCGGAGGCCGCGCCGGCGGTGCGAACGGTACCCGCGCCGTCCGCGCCCGCACCGACGCCCGCACCCCACACGGCCGCGCGTTGGCTGTTCCAGGGCCGGCTCCTCGACTCGGAGCACGGCGTCGTTCCCGCGCCCGGAGGCGAGCTGCACTTCGGCGCCTTCGGCCGCCGCGCGCTCGTCGCATCGGGCAAGGTCACGGCGGCCGAGTCGGTGGCGGACGCGAAGCTCGTCGACGCGCGCGACGACGGCGCGCGGTGGACCTTCGTCGACACGCGGGGCCGGGCCTACACGAGCGAGGGCCCGCTCGGTGCGCTCGTGCCAGCAGGGCCGCCGCCGAAGGACATGAAGGGCGGAGCGCTCGGCAAGGAGGCGATCTTCGCGTTCGGCGCGCGCGAGCTCCATCGGTCTCTCGACGGCAAGCGCTTCGAGCCGGTGTCGTTGCCGCTGCGTCCGCTCGAGCGCATCCGCAGCGTCGGGGCGAACAGGCGCGGCGAAGTGCTGATCACGCTCGCGCCGCAGCGCGCGCTCCTCTCCGTCGACGACGGGAAGACCTTCACGCAGGTGCCTTCGATCGCCTTGCTCGGCGACGTCGTCCGCGATGCAAACGGCGAGCTCCACGTCGGTCCCGCGCGGCTCGCTTCGGGCAAATTCGTGCCAGCGAATCCGTTGGTCGACCACTCTCCGGTGGACGTGCCAGGCCGCGTGGTCCACATGGAGGCGCTCTACGGCGATCGCTTCCTCCGGCTGGTGCGTCCGCTTGGGAGCGAGCTCCCGACCGAGCTCGAGATCGGCCGACTCGGCCAGGTGCCACCCGCGTACGTTCCGGTGCCGAAGGACGTCACGGTCACTGGCGTCGGGGGCTACGAGCATCAGCTCTATCTCGCCGTGGACGACTCCAACGGCGCGCGCGTGCTCCGCTCGGACGATGGCGGCTCGACCTTCGTGTCGTTGATCGACGTCCCCGGCGCAACGACCCGGCAGGTCCTCGCCGGACCTGACGGCGCGTTCGCGGTGACGACCTGCCAGGCCAAGTGCACGACGACGGTGACGGCGCATGGCAAGCAATGGGTCCTGCCCGAGCTCAACCTCGGAAGGGCCGGCTTCGACGCCGCGGAGGACTCGCTCTGGGGCCTCGCGGTGGCCCCGAACGCGAAGGGCTCGGCCCATCATGACGTGCACGTCGTCGCGCTGAAAACCGGCGCCGTTCGAACACTGACCGCGTTGGTCGGCACGACGGTCATCGCGGCGACCCGAACCCGTGCCGGGAGCTTCTTGCTGATCGACAGGCACGGACGGTGCGACACGCTCACGGCCGACGGCAACGAGTCGAGCTCCTATCTGCCGTTCGAGGGCGAGGGGACCTCGGTTGCACTCGTCGGCGATCGCGGCGTTGCGCTCAGTTGGGCCGACGGAATTTGGGAGACGGCCGACGCCGGCGCGCACTGGACCCAGCGGCCGATGGGGGCGCACTCCGAGCGGTTCGCGTGCACGAGCGCCGGTTGTGCGATCGGCAGCGGCATCTTCCGCGTTGGCTGGGATCTCCCCGAGGGCACGACCACGGGCCTCGCGGCAGGCCCGAAGCCGTACCCGAAGCAGTTCGATCCCGACCCGCCCGAGCCGCGCAGGATCAGCTGCCACACGAGCGGCAAGACAACCAAGCTGCCCGACCGGTGCGCACTCGAGCTACGCCGAACGAGCGGCACCGCCGAAGCGACGTGCGATGTGTCCAGCGGCGATCCGGAGAGCCCGCTCTCCGTCAGCACCGTGGCCCGGGATGCGACCACCAAGAGCTTCACGCTGCTCCCGGCGCGTGCTCAGAACAAGGCATTCGCGATGGATGTGTCGTCGGCGACGTCCGACTACGGCGTGCTCGCCGTGCGGTACCGCTACGCCATCGAGAAGAAGAACGGCCAGTACTCTCCCGTCGAGGAGGAGCTCGGATACCTGCCGTTCGCGACCGGCAAGGTCGTGCACCTCACGCTCCCGAACCCCAAGCCGTTCCGCCTCGGCCAGACCGCGCGCCCGTGGACGCCCACGGTCGCGGGTGGGGTGTATCTCCTCCCGCAGAAAGGCGACGTTCCCCTGGCCTTCGTCTCCAATACGGGCAAGGTGAAGACCTGGCCGCGCCCCTCGACCGGGTTGGCGCCGAACGGCGCGCGAAGCGGCGACGCGGCCACGTTCGTGTTGGGGTACCAGGGCGGCGCGAGTCTGCGTTGGACGAGTGATCACCAGAGCTGGACGGCGGCCGAGTGGATGCTTCTGGAGTACGGGGAGCTCGTGCAGATCGGCGCGACGCCGCACCTCGTGCTCACCGACGGTGGCCAACCGTACGGGCTCCTGCCGCTGTCGACGCCGTCGCCGGACGCGCCTGCGATCACACCGTTCACCCAGCCGGCCTCGCCGCTCGCGCCATGCGGCAAGGACGACGTGGGCGGGGTGCTCGAGACCACGACCGTTTCGCCGAGCCTGAGGCTCGAGATCGATGGCGAGTCCTACCTCGAGCACAAACGGCTCCTCCGCATCCGCTCCGACGGGACGAGCTGCGTCGACCGCGTGGTGCTCCAGACCGGCGCCGATGGCGCGCGCCGCGTCGTGCTCCACGCCGACGATCTCGCGCACGGCTGGTCGGACCGCGACGGCGTCGTCCAGGCGGTGACCTGCCAACCCTAGATGTAGAGCACTTCTCACCCGGATCGATCCGAAGGGTTTCCCGTTCCCCCCGGCTTGAAAAGCCGGGGCCCTATCGCTCGTTTCGATTGAAGCCCGCTCCCGCGGGCTCCTTT
>Ga0208492_1000527_pt1 | contig 31697 bp, 30 predicted proteins | sample Subbioar_CSW14AB_FD_184820 | JGI IMG/M metagenome (GOLD analysis project Ga0208492, IMG submission 184820) | Serpentinite rock and fluid subsurface biosphere microbial communities from McLaughlin Reserve, California, USA - CR12Mar_CSW14AB (SPAdes) | ecosystem: Environmental > Terrestrial > Deep... | reverse complement strand
GACCGCACCCGAAGGATCTGGCGACGCCCCGGGGTTCAAGCGCGCGCGGGCGAGGTCGACGGCCGGGCGTGCACCGGTAGCTTCAATGGTCCTTCCTCACTTCTTCGCGTCTCCGCGCCTTCGTGTGAAGTCACAAAACGCTCCGACAATTGCCGTGCGAGTTGCGATGAGTCCACAGTTCTTGAAGCCCCGGGGAGCGGAGATCCCTTCGGATCGTCTAGACCACCGCGCCGTCCGCCACGCGCACGATCCGGTCGGTGCAGCGGGCGGCGAACGCGTCGTCGTGGGTGACGAGCACGATCGCGCCCGGGTAGTGCTCGAGCGCGCGCTCGAGTCGCTCGATCGACGGTAGATCGAGGTGATTCGTCGGCTCGTCGAGCAGGAGCGCGTGCACGTGGGTGCCGAGCAGCGTGGCCAGGCGGAGCTTGCGCGCCTCGCCCGGTGACGGACGCTCGGTGGCGAGCACGCGTCGTGGATCGACGCCGAGCGCGGCGACCACCGAGAGCACCCTGCCCTTTGCCTCGCGATCGAGCTCGCGCACCGCGGCGACCGTGCCGAGCATCTCGTCCGGCGAGAGCTCCTGCGGGAGGTACCCGATGCGAGCGCGGGTGCTGCTCGCGAGGGCGCGGATCAGGGTGGACTTGCCCGCGCCGTTCGGACCGACGATGCGCAGCCGATCGTCCCGCCGCAGCGTCACGGCTCCCTCCACGACCGCGAGGATCGGCTGGGGCGCCGGCGCCCATCCGAGGAAGACCTCGGAGCCGAGCTCGGTCTCGGGCTTTTCCGGGAGCTCGCGCCGCGCGCCCTCGAGCTTGTCTCTCGCGCGCGCCACCGCACGGCCGACATGCGCCTCGGCGCGTGCCGCACGAAAGTCGGCGCCCACGCCCCGCGCGTCCCGATCACGCGGGCTCTTCATGCGCGCGCCGGCGCTTCGCTGCCGATCGACCGCCGTGTGGGTGGTCCGCAGGTCGGCCAGGGCGCGCTTGCGTGCACGCTCCTCGTCGCGCGCGAGCTCCCACGCGGCGCGCGCTGCCGAACGCTCACGCGCCCAAGTCGCCGCCGCTGCCGCGAATGGCCCCGGGTGCATCCGGACCTCGCCGCCCTCGACGCGCAGGATCGTATCGGCGAGCGCATCGATGATCGCCCGGTCGTGCGAGACGAGCAGGCCGACCCCCCGAAACGCCGCGAGCTCCGCGAGGAGCAGACTGCGCGCCTCCTCGTCGATGTGGTTCGTCGGCTCGTCGAGCAACAGGACGTCGGGCTCGCCCGCGAGCGCCGCGCCGATCTGCCATCGTTTGCGCTCGCCCGGAGACAGCGTGTCCCAGCGCGCGAGCGACGCGGGCTCGAGGCGGAGTCGATGCAAGAGCGCACGTGCACGTCCATCCTCGGACGCTGCGAAGGCACGCGTCGTCACATCGAGCGTCGCCACCTCCTGAGGGCAGTGCGCCAGGGTCGCGTCGGATGGGCGGACCACGACCGTCCCGTCCTCGGGTCTCAACTCTCCGGAGATCAGCCGGAGCAGCGTCGTCTTTCCGGCGCCGTTCGGGCCGACCACGGCAGCGAAGCCGGGACCGAGCTCGAGATCGACGTCCGAGAGGAGCGGAACCGACTCGACAAAACAGAAACTCACGTGCGAAAGACGCACTGAAGCCATGACGAACCTCCCGAGGAAAGCGCTCCAGCCGGCAGATGCCGGCGGAGCAGGCGTTTTCGTCTCAGGAGGGGGTGCCCATCGTCGCCGGACCGTGAGGCCGGCTCTACGAAGGTAGATCGCTCAACGTTGCTTCGCCACCCCAGCGCGGCGGTCGACGAGGATGAGCACAGCCGGAAGCACGACCAGAGCAGCCACGAGGCAGGTCATCTCGCCGATGACCGCCGCGAGACCGAACGAACGCACGGCCGCGTTGATCGAGCGGAGCAGGGCGAAGTACCCGAGCGTCGTGGTCATGCTGCAGAGCACGACCGCGCCGCCGGTCTCTCGGACCGTGTGCAGCACGCTCCCCGGCCCATCGAGGCGCCACCGGTTCACCACGTTGATCGCATAGTCCACGCCGATGCCGAACGTGATCGGCACGGCGATGAAGTTCAGGAAGTTGATCTTGGTCTTGAGCAGATCGTACGACGCGCCCATCCAGAGGATGCCGATGAGCAGCGCCATCAACACCAACGCCGCCGCGCGGACCCCGTAGCGGCCGCGGGAGAACGCGAAGATGACCACCAGCGCCGTTCCGAGAAACGAGAGGACGATCGCCTTCGGCGACTCCTCCATCACGCTCTCGATCATGTCGGCGAAGATGACGGCGCGGCCGCTGCCGATGACCACTTCGCCGTTGGGCAGCTTGGTCTCGCGGTAGGCGTTGGCCCAGCGGCGGAGGTAACGGACGTCGCGCACCGACTCGTGCTCGGACGGGGCGATGAACACCACGCGACCGCGCGTGCCGTCCTTCTCGGTGAACGGGCGTGCGACGCGCTCGGGCAGATCGGCGATGCCGAAGGGCTTCAGGTCCTTGGACGGCAGCCACTGCTGCAGATCGGTCCAGTCCTTGTCGCTGATCTTCCCGAGCTCGTGGATGCGCTCGATCTTGGCGCGCGTGTCGAGGAGGAGCTTGATCTTCTGCTCCTGCTCGTCGGGGATCAGGTTGTAGATCGACACCACCTTGGAGAACGGCTTCTCGTCGGCCTTGGCGGCTTCCCACCGCTTGTTCAGCTCGGCGACCAGCGGCTTCACCTGGTCGATCTTGTCGACCATGATGGCCATGCCGTCCTGGCCGGTGCGTCCGGTGATCCCACCCACCGCCTCGCCGAGCTTCGACGCGGCGCTCGGGGCGCCCTCGTCGTTCTCCAGCTTCCACAGCTGGTATTCGAGCGGATCGGCCTTCACGTAGCGATAGGTGACCACCGTCGCAGCGACCGCGGAGCCGATGCCGAGCACCGCGATCAGCAGCGCCGGCGCTCGGCGGGCGAACCCGGCGAACGGCACCCCGAACGGCACGCCCTGGTCGACGAACTTTTGGACCTTCTGCCAGGTGGTCTGGGGCCCCTCGTGGTGCACGAACGTCGGGCTGAAGCGCTCGAACACCACGAGCAGCGGCACCATGAACAGGTAGTTCGCTACCCAGCAGAGGAGCATGCCGTAGCCGCCGATGGCACCGAAGTCCCGAAAGCCCCGGAAGTTCGTCGTGGCGAGCGAGACGTACCCGACACCCGCGGCCGCTGCGACGGTCAGCGTCGGTCGCCACGTGTCTCGATACGCCGTGACGACCGCGTCGTGCAGCGACATCCCCTCTCTTCGCGCCTCGTTGTACCGCGCACGGAGGAGGATGCCGAAGTTGATCCCGTTGCCGAAAACGATCGAGACGAGGAACCCGCTCGCCGTGTTGAGGTGACCGATGACGAGGCGGGTGAGCGCGAACGTCCAGAGCACGCCGATGCCGATGGCGACGCCCATCGCGATGACGGCGCGGATCCGCAAGAAGAACAGCCAGTCGACGAACAGGATCATCAAGATGCCCGCGGCACCGACGGTCGCGAGATCGTCCTTCACCACGCCGTACTGCTCGGCGCCGACCACGACGTCGCCGGTGAAGGCGATCTTCATCGAGGGGTCGAACGACGCGGGGTTGATCGCGTCGATGACGGTCTGCACCTGTTGGATCAGCTCACCCGTCTTCTTCAGGTCGCCGGTCTCGACCGGCGTCCGAATCAAGGTCACGAGCCGCGTGCCCTCGGCGTTCATGTAATAGCCGTCGGGGTACGGCGGTCCGCCCTCCTGTGCCTTGTCCTTGGCGCCGAGCTCCTTCTCGATCGACTCGCGGGTGACCGGCTCCGGCTCGTCACCGGTGAGCGATCCGTGGACCTCGAAGTCGTAGCGATCCTCGACCTTGTCGTGGATCTCCTGGATCTTGGTCAGCGAGAGGAACAGCGACTGTCGCTTCCGGAGGAACTCCTGCTCGGCTTGCACGCCATTCTCGGCGGTGCCGACCCATTGGGGGCCGAGGGCGCGGAGCTTGGGGAGCAGCGCGTCGCCGAAGTGCTGCAAGAGCTTCTTCTGCGAGCCGTCGGGCCTCTGCGCGGCGTCGGCGACGACCACGAACGTGGACACGCCCGCGGTGCGGGCGCCGACCCGCTTGAGCTCCTGCACGCTCGGTTTGTTCTCGGGCAGGAGCGACTCGAACCCGGTCCGCAGCTCGAGCCGTCGCGCCAGCAGCGCTGACGGAATCGTCAGCACGAGCGCGATCAGCAAGAGGTGAAACGGGCGTTCGATCTGCCACGCGGCGAGCCGCGCGAAGAACGCTGCGATGAATCCCTGTTGCGCGCCTTCGGGGCGCCGCTCCGGTTGCATGGGTTTCCCCGCCCTATCACGGATCGCGCCGACTCTGCCGGAGCGAATTCGCGACCTTATTTTGCAGTCCCCCCCGGGGAACTCGACGGGGCGGGGTGTGCCAGGCGTGGTGTTTGGACGACACTCGCGCCTCGGCTACCTGTGAACGTGGGACGACACTCGGGAGGGGTGCTACCCCCCACCCGAGAAAAGCATCGAATTCCGCGCCACGTCGGCCGTCCATCGGCTTGAAACCCGCCGGTACGTCCCTTGCTCCATGGCGGTACGTTCACTTCACGGAGGTCTTCGTCGATGTTCCACCGTCTCCTCGCCGACTCCAAGGTTCGCAGCGCCCCTGCTTGGGCCGCGGCGGCATTCGTCGCCGCTGTCGCGCTCGCGCCCGTCGGCGCTTCGGCTGGGCCGGGGTGGACGCCGCCCGCGAGCGATCCGCTGGCGGTCGAGCTCTTCAAGAGCGCTCGCGACAAGAAGACCCACTTCGTCGAGCCGACCTCGAAGCAGACCTGGGGTCGCGCCCAGATCTACGTCGACGCCCCGATGAAGGACGTCCGCGCTGCGATCCTCGATTACGGCAACTGGTCGCAGTACATCACCAAGTTCCAGAAATCGAAGCTCCTGAAGAAGGAGTCGAACGGCTCGGCCGAGGTGTACCTGCAGATGCCCATCCTCAAGGGCGCGGCCACGCTGTGGGCCGTCGAGAAGTTCGAGGCGCCGGTTGCCGAGGGCAAGGGCGAGAAGATCGCCGGCAAGTACCAGAAGGGCAACGTCGACGACCTGCAGGCCGTCTGGCACTACCGCCCGATCGACGACATGCACACGGTCGTCACCCTCGAGATCTACGTGCAGCCCAAGCTCGCGGTGCCCGAGAGCCTGATGATCTCGCAGCGTGAAGACGCGGCTGGCGAGGGTGTCATCGGCGTGAAGGATCGCGCGCAGCAGACGGCCGCGAAGCTCGTCGCCAAGAAGTAATCGGCCTCCGAAATTCACATACCCCGGTCCCGCCTGCGGCGGATCCCGGGAATACAGAAGCGGCGGTCTCCGCGAGGAGCCGCCGCTTCGTTCTTTTTGGTGCCCGGAGATCAGTGGGTCGGATCGAGGAGGACGGTCGGATCGTTCACCCAATCACCGACGACGACGGGCGCAGGCGCCGCAACTCCGGCGCCGGGGGCGAGGTCCGTCGTCAGGCGGACGATGCCGCCGACGTAGACGGTCTCACCGACGCCTGCCGGCACGCTGAAGTGGATGCAGCCGCCGCCCGGGCCGATCTGCACGCCGCTGAGAGTCGCGAGGTTCACGCGGTGACCATCGCGGAAGGTGAACGCCTGCACGGAGAGGAACGTGTCGCCGTTGTGCGGATCGTGGCTGGGCACCACGTCGATCGGCGGAACCTCCGTCGTCGACACGTCGACCATGGTCGTCTGGAGCTGCGCGTCCCAAGTCGCACGCGCCCAGAGCTGCATCGCTCCCTTCGGACTCGACTTGAGGGAGAGGGCCTCCTGCGTTTGTCCGACGGGAGCGGGATCGTTCTCCTCGCTCGCGTTCATCGCGCAGCCCGTGGACGAGACCAACAGGCAAGCGAACGCGAACCTCGTCAGCGACTGGAGCATCGGCCGTATCCTTCCTGCAGACGTGAGCTGCGGCGACTGTGTCCCTGTGAGCGGGACGACAGACTGGAGCGTAGCGCCGAGCAGGAGCAGGGCACGAAGTTTTTTGCAATGATCTCCGACAGGTGTCGCGCGAAATGGGCGACATGGGAACCCACGTGGACGACATTGGAACCCACGTGGACGATTCGGCTGCCAAGGTGATACTGCGTGACTGACATGCTTCCGGGCACCGCCCTCGCCGATCGGTTCGAGGTCGTCGAGCTCGTCGGCCGCGGCGGAATGAGCTCCGTCTTCCGCGCGCGCGACCGGCAGACGGGAAGCGACGTTGCGTTGAAATTGCTCGGCGAGCGCTACACCCACGAAAGCGAGCGATTCGCCCGCGAGGCGATCGCGCTCCAAGGGCTCCGCCACCCGAACGTGGTGCGCTATGTCGCACACGGCGCGACCAGCGAGGGAACCCACTACCTCGCGATGGAGTGGCTCGAGGGCGAAGACCTCGCGTCGCGGCTCAAGCGCGGGCCACTCGGGGTGACCGAGTCAATCGCGCTCGCCGGTCGCATCGCGAGCGCGCTCGCCGCCGCACACGCGCGCGGCATCGTGCACCGCGACATCAAGCCGTCGAACATCTACCTCCCGAACGGCACGCCCGAGCGGGTGAAGCTGCTCGATTTCGGCATCGCTCGCTTCGGCGACCGCGACGGTCTCACCGCGCCCGGCGTGGTCTTCGGCACCCTCGGATACATGGCGCCCGAGCAGGCGCGTGGCGAGCGTGTGATCGACGGTCGGGCGGACCTGTTCGCGCTCGGGTGCGTCCTGTACGAGTGCATCACCGGGCGCCCGGTGTTCGTCGCGGCGCAGCCCACGGCGGTTCTCGCGAAGGTCGTCTTCGAGGACGCGCCGCGCCTCAAAACGCAGAAGCGCGGCGTCCCCGAGGCGCTCGATCGCATGGTCGCGAGGCTGCTCGCGAAGGTGCCCTCGAGCCGTCCCGACGACGCCCGAGCCCTCGCGGCGGAGCTCGACGGATTGTCCCGCGCGACCGCGGTGGCCGAGGCCGACGAGGCACCGCACTCGCGCTCCACGGAAGTCGCAGCCATCGGCGAACGGGAGCAGCGGATCGTGTCCGTGATCCTGACGTCGATGATCCTGTCGCGCGCCGCGGATCTCACGATGCCGCTCTCGACGGCCGAGCACGATGCGACCGCCTCGCGCCTGATGCAGATCCGCACCGCGATCGCGCCGTTCGATGCGCGCATCGAGCTCCTCCGCAATGGATCTCTCGTGGCCACGCTGGTCGGAAAGGGAGACGCGGCGGAGCTCGCGGCGCGTGCAGCTCGCTGTGCGCTCGCGCTGCGGGGCAAGGCCGCCGACGTACCCATGGTCATCGCCACCGGGCGCGGCGTGCTCGACGGGCGGCTTCCGGTCGGCGAGGTGATCGACAAGGCCGCCGACATGCTGCGCGCCTCCACCGGCGGAGGCAGATTCCCCTCGACGCCGCCGGGGATGGGCGCGCGCATCGACATCGACTCGATGACCGCGGCGCTGCTCGACGCGCGATTCGAGGTGGCACGCAGCGCCGCGGCGTTCACGCTGCGCGGCGAGCGCGAACGGGTCGAGGCCACGCGCACCCTGCTCGGTCGGGAGACCCCGTGCGTCGGACGCGACCGCGAGCTGTCGTTGCTCCGGATGTACGCCGAAGAGTGCGTCGACGAGCCGGTCGCGCGCGCCGTGTTGGTGACCGCGCCAGCCGGTTTCGGAAAGTCGCGGGTGAGGTTCGAGGCCGAGCGCGCCATCCGCGCGCGACACCCCGACGCCGAGATCTGGAGCTGTCGCGGCGATCCGATCGGCGCGGGCTCCCCCTTCGCGATGGTCGCCGCGCTGCTCCGCGGCATCGCCGGTCTGCGCGACGGTGAGCCGGTCGAGGTGCGACAGGCGAAGCTCACCGCCCGCGTCGCCCGCGCGTTCGCCGGCATGGGTGCGGACCGACGGGCCCACCGCGTCGCGCAGTTCCTCGGCGAGATCGTCGGCGCGAATTTTCCCGACGAGCACAGCCTGCAGCTCCGTGCGGCGCGGCAGGACAAGATGCTCATGAGCGATCAGATCCAGGCCGCGTGGGAGGATCTCCTCGACGCGGAGACCGCGCGAAGGCCGGTCGTCCTGGCGCTCGAGGATCTGCACTGGGGCGACCTTCCTTCGGTGCAGCTCGTCGACGCGGCGCTGCGCACCCACCGCGAACGTCCGCTCCTGGTCCTCGCGTTCGCGAGGCCCGAAGTGCACGAGCTGTTCCCGCGACTGTGGGTCGGCCGCGGGGTGCACGAGATGCGGCTCGGCGAGCTGACCCGAAAGGCCTCCGAGAAGCTCGTGCGCGAAGCGCTCGGCGATCGACTGACCCAGGAGCAGATCGTCAAGCTCGTCGAGCGCGCGGCCGGCAACGCGTTCTATCTCGAGGAGTTGATCCGCGCGGCAGCCGAAGGCTCGGTCGAGAGCCCGCCGGGCACCGTGATCGCGATGGTGCAGTCGCGTCTCGAGCGTCTCGAGCCGGATGGCCGACGCGTGCTTCGCGCCGCGAGCGTCTTCGGCCAGGTGTTCTGGCGCTCGGGCGTGATGTCGCTGCTCGGCGGCGATTCGCAGGGCGCCGCGCTCGACGAGTGGCTGTCGGAGCTGGTCGAGCGCGAGACGATCACCCGCCGCACCGAGAGCAAGTTCCCCGGCGAGGAGGAGCTCATCTTCCGGCACGCGCTGGTGCGCGATGCGGCCTACGCGATGCTCACCGAAGACGACACCCGCGTCGGGCATGCCCTCGCCGGCGAGTGGCTCGAGCACGTCGGCGAGAGCGACGCGACCACGATGGCCGAGCACTTCGAGCGAGGCGGCGAGCCCGCGCGCGCGATCGATTGGTGGAAGCGCGCGACCGAGCAGGCGCTCGGCGGCAACGACTACGACGCCGTCGTCGCGCGCGCCGAGCGTGCCATCGCGAGCGGCGCCACCGGTGAGATCTTCGGCACGCTGCGCGTGATGCAGGCAGAAGCCCACCGTTGGCGCGGCGACCTCGCCGGCGCAGAGGCGTGCAGCCTCGACGCGATGCGACTGCTCTCGCGCGGGAGCCCGCTGTGGTTCAACGCGGTGGGCGAGCTCGCCGTGGCGAGCGGTCGACGCGGCAAGCCGGCGCAGCTCGCCCAGGTTGCCCAGACGGTCCTCGATTTCGGCAGGCAACGCGAGGTCAGCGGCCCCCACGTGGTCGCGGCAGCGCGCGCCGCGATCCAGCTCCTCTTTGCAGGCAAACAGGACGTCGCGACCCGCCTCCTCGAGCAGCTCGAGAAGGTCCCCGAAGAAGTCCTGCGGAAGAACCCCGCGGTCGCGGCCCGCATCCACGTGGCGCAGTACTACCAGGCCATCTGCGGCGGCGATCCGGCCGCGGGCGTCGAGAGCGCCACCCGTGCGGCCGAGTTGTTCGAGCGCGCGGGCGATCTACGCAACGCCTGCGTGCAACGCGGCGATCTGGCCTACGCGCAGGTCGAGCTCGGCGCCTACGAGCAGGCCCGCTCCACGTTCCGCGAGGTGCTCGCGGTCGCCGAGCGGCTCGGACGACTGTGGCACGCGAGCGCGACGGCGAAACACAACCTCGGAATGGTGCTCGCGCGACTGGGCGAATATGGCGAAGCGCAGGCGGTCGAGAACGAGGCACTCGATGCGTTCCGCTCCAAGGGCGACCGCCGAATGGAGGGCCGCTCTCGGATCTTCCTCGCCGAGATCTTCCTGCTCGCGGGCGATCTCGATGCGGCGACGCGGGAGGCGAAGAGCGCAGTCAAGACGTTGTCCGTCGCGCCGCCCGCCATGGCCCACGCGCTCGCCGTGTCGGCGCAGGTCGAGCTCGCGCGGGGCGAGACGGGGAACGCTCTCGACGACGCGCTCGAAGCGGATCGCCTCCTGCAGCAGATCGGCGCGCTCGACGAGGGAGAGTCGGTGGTGCGGCTGGTTCACGCCGAGGCGCTGTACGCGTCGGGCCGGATCGAGGAGGCGCACCTGGCCATCGTCGCAGCGCGTGACCGGCTGCTGGAGCGCGCCGCGAAGATCCGCGACGAGTCGCTCCGGCGATCGTTCCTCGAGCAGGTCCCAGAGAACGCTCGAACGCTCACCCTCGCCCGCGCTTGGATCGACGCGGCCTAGCAACGGACGGTGTCGCGCCGGTCCTCGCCGTCGGGAATCCACGTCGGTCGGTCGTCTTCCTCGAACGGCACGTCGTCGAACGTGCGCGGAAGGTCGCTCGCGGCGAGCATCTCGGGCGACGAGGGGGGCCAGGACTCGAGCTCCTGGCGCAAGCGCTCCCCCTCGGCCCGCAAGGCGATCAGCTCGCCCAGGAGGTCCCACGTGGAGTCCCGCAGGCTCCGGACCATGTCGACTTCCCCCAGCGTTTCCATGTCTCCCCCCATCCCAGAACTCGAAGGCGTCGGCCAAATTTTTGTTGCTTGCGCACAACACCTACATGGGTATACATAAGCACTCATGTACAGCGCCATCGCACGGTCACTCCTCGTGGTCGCGAGCCTCTCGTTGGGCATCGGTGCCAGCGGTTGTGCGGTGCAGTCGGCGCACGACGACGAAGAAGCCTCCGAGGCGAACGGCACCGGTGATTTGAACCTCGGCTCGGTCGAGGGCGCGGCCGAGACCTGGGGCGATGCGACGAAGTGCAAACCGATCCCGCAGCTCGAGGCGCTGAAGTCTCCGGAGATCGTCATCTCGCTCGACGGGCTCACACTGCACCTGCGCGACCGCGCCGGCAGCTACGACCGGGTCTTCCCCGTCGGTCCGGGCGCAATCGAGAACGGCAAGTCGCTGACGCCGATCGGCACGTTCTACACCGGCTCGAACACCACCGAGGTTCGCGACGATCAGTGGGGCTACAACTATGCGTGCCGCATCTGGTGGACCGACGGGGACACCGGCAAGAAGTCACCTGTGTTCGCGGGTCTCCCGTTCATCCGGCTCGCGGGCCCGCCGTCCGCGGGTTACGGCATCCACGGCCCGATCGATCGTTTCACCGCACCGAACGGCGGCACGCTCCGCCGCGCCTACGTGTCGCACGGATGCGTGCGCATGGCAGCGGAGGACATCGTCGAAGTGTACGCGCGCATCCGTGGCCGCGCCCGCACGCCGGTGCGCATCCAGCAGGAGGTCGAGCGCCTGTCGACCGGCGTCGCCGTCGACCTCGCGCAGAAGTGGGTCGGCTCGGAGTGCCGCGCGAATTCGGACTGCAACTTCCCCAGCGGCCGCTGCCGAATCCCGCAGGGCGCGACGATCGGCGCGTGCACCCTGCCCTGCACCAGGGGCTGTCCCGATCGCGGCGGCGAGGCGACGACGTTCTGCGTGAACGATCCCCAGAGCCCGACGAGCACGACCGGTATCTGTGTCCCGCAATCCTCGAGCACGTGGAACGACAGCTGCGATCGCTACGCCGGTCGCCTCGTCACCAAGGCAGGCGCTGCGCGCCCCGACAAGAGTGCGCGCGCCGACGTCTGCGCCCCGCTGCGCTGAGCTCTTGCGCTCGGGGGTGGGCCGCGGCATCTCACGGACGCCGTGACCGCGCCACTCGCCGAGCTCCATCTGCACCTGTACGGCTGTCTTTCGAGTGACCGTGTGCTCGACATGCTGGTGCGTGCACCACGGCCGGCGTGGCACGTGTACGAGCCGACGTTCCAGCGCGTGTACGGGCGAGCATCTCCCGCGCGTGCGCTGGTCGAGCGACATCGTCAGGGCGACCCCGCAGCGGCCCGCGAGTTCCGCGAGTTGTTCGTCTTCGGGGACGAGGACTCCGGCTCGTTCGGTCGGTTCCAGGCGAAGTTCGATTTGATCGCCGCGGCGAGCGTCGTGGGGCTCGCGGTCCAAGAAGAGGAGTTCCGACCCGCAGCGATCGCCGAGATCCGCGGGACCGCGCGCGCGGTGCTCGAGGACCAGGCGCGCCAGGGCATCGGCTACGCAGAGCAGCGGTTCTTCTTCGGCGCGCGCACGCCGGTCGAGCTGGTCGAGGAGGGCCTCACCGCGCTCCTCGAAGAGTATCGCGGGTGGGAACGACCCATCGCCCGGCTCGCAGCGAGCCTGCCGCGCAGCAATCCGTGGGCGCATTGGGACGTCGTCCAGCGGCTCGCTTTGTCGGATCTGGGCAGCCACCTCACCGCCGTCGACTTCTGCTTCATCGAGGAGGGGCACCCTCCCAAGGAGCAGCGCGCGATGTTCGACGCGGTGCACGACCACAACGCGCGAAACCCCGAGCGCGCGCTCGCGATCCTCTATCACGTGGGGGAGAGCTTCGACGACAAGTCGCTCGAGAGCGCGGTGCGTTGGGTGCACGAGGCCGCCGAGATGGGCTGCCACCGACTCGGGCACGCGATCGCGCTCGGGGTCGATCCCGAGGCCTACGCGTCGGCCGGCGTGCAGGTAGCACGCCGGCACTTTCTCCCTCCGAGTCGATCGGGGAGCGGTCCGGTGGTGCACACGCGACGCGAGAGCGCGGCCGAGCGACGCGATCAGGTCCTCTACGATTTGCGCCACGCATACGCGCTCGAGCGCCTTGGCGTGCGCATCGACCGGCCCGCACTCGCCCGTGAGCTCGACACGCTCTCGCGTCGCCCGCCCATCGACGAGCTCACGGTGGAGTACGACGCCACGCGGCTGCACGAGGTCCGCGCGCGACAGCGCCATGCGATGGCCGCGGTGCGCAGCCACGGCGCAGTGATCGAGGTGTGCCCCACCTCGAACCTACGCATCGGTGGTCTCCGCGACCCGGCGCACCACCCCGTGCAACGGTTCTGGGACGAAGGCGTCCCGGTCGTCGTCGCGTCCGACGATCCAGGGATTTTCGGCACCACGCTGCGCGACGAGCTCGCGTGGGTCGGCAAGCACCTCGCGCTGGATGCGGAGCAGCTCGAGGTGCTCGCGAGCCAGGCCTGGCATAGCCGGAGCGAACGACTCAGCGGACGTGAGCGCTGAGGGCGCGAGCGACGAGACTGCGTGCAGTGGCGCGCCTGAGCCGACTTGAACGGCTGACCTACTGTTTAGGAAAGAGCCCAGCGATACGGGCACCGGGGAGCACACCAGTGCGGACCCCCTGAATCGCTCGACCGATCTCGGTCATGACGAGCAGCGCGAGAGTGCAACGGAAGGCGCCAACGGTGCAGCCGAGGACGGGCCGCAGTACGGTTCCGGGGTCGTGACCATGGCCCGCAGTACCGTCGCCGAAGCCCTCCGCTTGCTCGATGCAGGCGACCTCGAAGGTGCACGCGTGGTGCTCGTGCGGGCGCTGGACGGTGAGCCGTGACCGACGAGAAGCCTTGGCTTCGAGCGGAGTACGTAGCCCCCGCCCACCCTCGTCCGGGCGGGTGGTGCGACGAGGCCGAGCGACTCCGCGCCGAAGCGACTCTCCGTGCGTTGCTCACCGCGTTCGGCCTGCACGAAGCTCAGGCGCGGCTCGCGGAAAGACCCTGGAAGACCCGACTCGAAAGCGAGCGAACATCTGTCGACCGTTGGGCGCTGGAACTGTGGGCGTCGCAGCAACTAGTGCAGGACACGGCGCGCGCACTGGAAGAGCTACGCGCGGGGCCCGTGCTGACCCCAGCGAAGTATGAGCGACGGTGGCGCGCGATCATCGACCACTGGAACACAACGATCGAAAACGCGGGTTGGCTTGACCTTCCCCCGCTTTGCGAGACCTGCGGACTTCCCGTGCTCGCACGCCAGTCGATTCGCAAGCGAGTGACGAAGCGTGGGGTGGTCCGCACACGGGTTGCTCTCTCCCGCGTCTGCTCAGACAACTGCCGCGAGAAGTGGAAGGGGCGGCGCCGCAACAAGGGTGGTTGAAGCGGACGGGGAGAATCCCCCCGGTTACTTCGAGGGCGCTCGACTTCACCATCGCCGGCGTGAAGTCAGAGCGCCACGCCCAAGCAGTCGCATCGCTTCGCGCGATTGCTCTCGATGCAGGCATCACGAGCCTGACGAAGCTCGCCGAGGTCGCCGAGGTCGATCGCGTCACGCTGCGGCTCGCGCTGCGCGGTGAACGCGAGCCGCGGCCTGCGACGATCCTCCGGCTGTCGCATGCCCTCCGAGTGCCGACGTCGATCGTCGCGTTCGTCTTCCGGCGCGCCCGGGGCGAGTCGTGACCAACCCCTTCGAGATTCTCGAAGCGAAGATCGACGCGCTCACCGCGAAGATCGACGCGCTCGAAGCGCGGCTCGCGCCGCAGCCGGTGCGCACGCACGAGTACGTCAATCTCGGGGAGTACGCGAAGCGGATCGCCTGCTCCCTGCGCCACGTGAAAGACCTCCGGCGCGAGGGGTTGCCCTGCATCGGTGAGGGTCGCGCGCTCCGCGTCGATGTGCGTGCGGCGGATGAATGGATGCGTCGTCGAGCAGCGAAGCCGACGCTCGAAGAAGTGGCCCGCGCGCAGGCTCGGGGGTCGCGATGATGGCCGCGAACGACCCCGCACGCTCGGCACTGGACGAGATCGCCGTCGATGGCCTCGACCTGCTCGAAGAAGACGACGCGGCACACTTCGAGGTCGACGGGTTGATCGAGAGTCCCGATCTCGTGGTGCTCGTCGGGCAAGAGAAGGTCGCGAACAAGACGATGCTCGTCACCGACCTCGGCATCGCGCGAGTGCTCGGCGCGGCGTGGCTCGGTCGTCAGGTGACCCAGCACGCGGGCCGCATCCTGTTCATCAGCGCCGAGACGGGCCGTCGACAGATGGCCCGACGGGTCAAGGCTCTATGCAAGGGCCGCGGGATCGACGCGCGTGAGGTGCTCTCGCGGTTCCTGTTCATCTTCGAGCCGGTGTCCCTCGTGCCGCGCGAGGATCGCACCCGAGCATCGTCGAAGGCGGACCTCGCCGCGCGCATGTCGGCGGCACGCACATACGACAAGGAGCGGCGGGGGCAGCTCGTGAACGCGGTACCGGCCATCGCACGACGCGAGGCCAGTGCCTTGGGCCGGAACCTCGAAGCGCTCGCCGCCATCGAGGACGAGCCCGAGGGTTCGATCTCGCTTGTCATCATCGACACATTTCGCGCGTGCCTCGAAGGCGACGAGAACAGCTCGAACGACACCCGCCGGGCGATGCAGGCAGCTCGCGAGCTGGCGCGGCTGCTCGGGTGCCCGATCGTCATCGTGCATCACACCAACAAATCGGGCAGCGGCGCCGATGCGCGCTCGTCGCGCGGCTCGGTCGAGATCACGGCAGCACCCGATGTGATCCTGTCGGTCGACGCGTCGGGCGAGCACCCGACGATGCACCCGACCCTCCGAAACCACGAGGCGCCCTCGCCGTTCGGGTTCCGCCTCGTCGCCGACGGTGATGCGCTCCGCTTCGAGGTGGTCGAGGCCGCATCGCTCGGCGACGGCAAGCGCGCACGCACCCGAGGGCTCGACCCGGAAGAGGTGCTCGCGGTGCTCGTGCGCGATGGGGGCGCCCTCACGCTCGACAACGTGCGCCGCAAGCTCGCCGAGTCGCGCGGCGGTGCCCCGGGGTCGAAGCACAACGGCCCGGCGACGACGCGTGCGCTCGCGGACCTCATCGCCCACGGGCGCGCCAGCAAGGCGCCGATCCAGACGAGCAAGGGAACGTTCGAGGGCTACCGGGCCGGCTCCGATGCGACCCCCGATGTTGCCCGACGTGTGAACCACGACCCCGACGACGTGTTCGGGGTCGGAGCAGCGGGAGACGTGTGATGCACACCAGCGAAGCGCACCGCGTGGGGTCCGTTCGGCCCGAGTTGGGGTCCAAGCGAGAAAACCCGAGGGGTCCACTGGACCCCAACTGGACCCCAAGGTCCAGGGGTCCAAACCAGGGGTCCACGGGGGTCTTTAGACCCCTGACCCCTGGACCCCAACCCGAGACCCTCACCCGAGACAGCTCATCGTCGGCGGCATCGGTTGTCGCCCGTGACCATAGGCGATCGCCATCGCGATCACATGCGCACGCCACGGCAGATCAAGGTTTGGAGTTCTGCGAGTTCGGCAGTCGCACCGGGTCGACTCGCGGCCGTGCGAACGCGGTAGCAGTCCTCACTCGCGCGCCCCTCCGCACCCGACCGCAAGCCGGTGCTCAGACCTCGGAACCACGCGACCCACGCGAAGCCAAGCAGCAACACGACGCCGATCACCTCGTACACCGTCCGGCGCTTGACCATCGGGCGAAGGTAGCAGCGACGACAAGGCGCATCAGCGCCGCAGGCGTGGCCTGCACGTGGCCAGCGTTCGCCGCCCCCCGTGACGCCGCGTCCCGCGCATCGGCGACGACGGCGGCGCTGCTCGACGCGCGATCGGTCCCCCAAACCTTCGGCGACCCGAGAAAACAAGCGTCTGCATCGTCGCCGTACTGCGGTCGCCGCCAACCGAGGGCGCGAACGTGAAGCCGATCCGCAACAAGCGGGGACGCACCACCGGCGGATCGCTGGACGTTCGGCGAACGCACATCGAGCCCGCACCGGCCGGTACGTCGCTCGGCATCGCCGGTGCGCGGGTGCTCGACCTCTTGGCGGCCCGTGACAGCGCCGAGCAGCGTCACCGAGCCGAGGGCACCGAGCGGTCGAAGCAAGCCCGGAACGCGGCTCGGGGGCGCCTGAACGATGCGCTCGACCACCTACGCCGCACCAAGGGTCTTCGACGCGAGGTCGGTGCCCTGCTCGGGGCACTCGCCGCCGACGGGGGCTCGATGTTGGAGACGTACGCCGCAGCCCACGAGGACTACCGCTCCGACCTTCGGCGGGCCGTGCTCTCGTGGGCCGAGGTCATCGAGCGCCGTCGAGTCGACGACCCGGCAACCATGGAGCTGCTCGCGCGAGCGCACCTCGAAGCGGGCGTGTCGGCGGCACTGCGTCGCCGCGTGCTGCGGTTGCCGATCGACGCACCCGAGGCGGCAGCACTTCGCGAGGAAGCTCGCCGAGCCGGCAACGCGTCGCGCCTCGACATGCTGTCGGGGCTGGCGATGGCGAGCGCCGCCGCGGTGCTGAACCCGCCCCCGACGCTGCTCGATGCGCTGCTCGCCGAAGACGCGAGCGAGGACCGGCCAGCCTCCGCGAGCGCCCCGCCAAGGGCCCCGAGCGCGGTGGACGAACCAACCCCCGACCCGAACCGACGACGCGCGTAGCAGGCGCCAGCGGGGGCGCTCCAACGCCACCGCAAAGCGCTTTGCGGTGAACCCCCGAACCCATCCCGGAAGGAACCCCGAACCCATGACCACCGATGCCACCGATGCCACCGACACGACCGACACGACCGCCGACGAGAACACCACCCCCGAGCAGCTCCGCGCCGTGCTCGTCGCGCACGGTCGCAGCGGCCAACGCGTGGCCGTCGATGCCAGCGACCGCGAGGGGCGGCCCCTGCTCGTCGTCGGGTTCGTCGGTTCGGTGTCCCTCGATCGACTCGTCATCGAGCGCACCGGCGGCACGTGGTCGACCTTCCCGCTCGACCGAGTGCGCCGTGTCGCGCCCGTGATCAAGGGCAAGCGGTCATGAGCGCTCACAAAGACTTCGCATGGCTCAGTGCCTCGCTTCGACTGCGGCGCCGCGTGCTGCTCGCGCTCGACGACGGAACGTTGCTGTTCGACTTCGTGACCTGTCTCGAACGTGAGCACGTGACCATCGGCGATCGTCGCGTCGACATCGCCCGGATCGTCTCACTGAGTCGGCGCGCCGTGCTGCACGTGGGGTCTGCATGACCACCGCCCCGCGCCCCCGTCGACGCGTCCACCGCCCCGACGACCCCCACGATCTCGACCCGAACGATCCGCTCGACGGGCCGAACGAGGGCGAGCGCGACAAGCGCGCAGTTCTCGCATGCGATGCGTTCGCGGTGCGACTCGTCATGGTGGACGGCCGGATCCTTGTCGGTCGCGTGCGCATGCTCGATGCCGAGCGAGGCACGTTCGTCTTCGCGGCGTTCGGCGAGCCCCGTGCCCGACGCATGACGATCGGAAGGGTGCGGACCGCCACCGCGGTGAGCATCGCGCGGTTCGCGACCTTGCAAGCGATCAAGGCGGCGCAAAGCGCGGGCGACTTCACCGGCAAGGCGTTGCCCCGTCCGCAGCGCATACCGGCCGGGATCCACGAATGACCACGCCCGCAAAGCCTCGCGTGGGCGACCTCGTGCGCCTGCACCTGTGGCGACACGGCGCCGAAGTCGTCGGCACGTGGTGCGGCTTCGACGGCGACCTCGCGTGCCTACAACCGATCGATCGGCCGGGCCGTTTGTACGTCGCGCCCCCCGAGATCCGCGCCGTCGAAGTCGTGCGCGAAGCCAGCAAAGGGATGAGTCGATGAGGAATCCGATCGAACTTGGCGAGCGCATCGGGCTGACGTTCTCCGCAGCGCTCGCCGATCCGGTGCGCCGGTTCTATGCCGGCGACCAGACCACCTTGGGGATGTGCTGCGGGCGCATGTCCACCAAGTCGACGCTCGGATGCCTGTGCATCGCCTTCGAGGCCACGGTGCGTCACCGTGAACACGAGAAGCACGCACTCGAAGGCACGCCGATCACGTACGCGGTCGTGAGCCCGACGCTCCGACAGGCAGGCGAGAACTTCAGGATCATGTGCGCGGTGCTCGACCGCATGGCGCCGCTCGGCGTGCGCTATCACGCGCGCGACGGTGAGGGCGCGATCGAGATCGTGCAACCGCACACGCGGTGCCCCGCCGTGATCCGCATCCTGCCCGATGACGCAAACTTCGCGCGCGGGTTCGCCTTCGCGTCGTTCGTGTTCGATGAGGCCGGGTTCAGCGCCAACGCGGGCGACGTGGTGCGCGCAGTGACGCCGCGTCTCGCGCAGTTCCCCGGGGCGCGCATGTTCGCGCTGTCGACACCGGGGGCCCCTGACACGTGGTTCTACTCGCTGATCGAGAAGCCCGGCCCGCACGTGCGCGTCGTTCGACTTCCGACCTACCTAGCCAACCCGCGGGTCACCATCGAGCAGTGCCGCGCGATGGTCCCGAACGCGCGCGACTTCGAGCAAGAGATCGAGGCGCGGCGGTGGGGCTACGACGGCGAAGCGATCCTCGATTCGTCGTTGGTGCACGCGTGCGTTGACCCATCGCTCGCAGGGCACGGCCCGCGCAAGGGTGTGTCGTGCGTGGTCGGTGCGGACTTCGCACAGGTGCGGGACGGCGCGGCGATCGTCGTCGTGTCGACCGAGTACCGCGAGGTCGGCTCGCACTCGCCGATTCGACACTGGATCGTCGAGTACGCCGAAGAGCTGCGCGGCTCGAAGTCGTCGCCGATCAAGGTCACCGACTGGTGCGCCAAGCTCGCGGCCGTCTCGCGTGCGTTCGGCGGCGCGAAGGTGCGGTGTGACGCGCGTGCAGAGGTCGAGGTGCAGGCAGAGCTGCGCGAGAAGGGCGTGCCGTTCGAGATCGCGGGGATGCAGCCCTCACACCAGGATCCGAGGTGGCGCACGTTGATCGACGCGGTGAATGGTCGCCGCCTGCACTTGCCCGACAACCCCGAGCTGCTCCGCCAGCTCTGCGGGTTGAACGCCACGACGCTCGCGAGCGGACAGCTCCGCGTCGAAGGGCGCCGAGACGATCTCGCCGATGCCCTCGTGCTCGCGATGGAAGGTGCCCTCGGCATTCGGCCCAGCGGCGATCTCGACTTCGAGTATTCGCGCCTGCACTTCAACGACTCGGGGCTACACGGCGGCGAGAAACGTTGGTTCCGACGCACGCCGAGCGGCGGGCGGGTGCCGTGCGATCCCCCGCTCGACGATCCGGGCTTCCCGCGATGGGCCGCGTCGATGCTCACCCATGGCGTGAACACCCCCAGCATCGAGGCGTTCAGAAAACAGAATCCGACGTGGGACCCGAACGAGGAGTGACAAGACATGAACGACAACAAGATCGAGAAGACGACGGCGCGACTCGCCAAGGCGTTCGCCAAGTGGCTCGCGACTGACGACGGCAAGCTAGCCGCACGAGGCATGCTCGGCGACGAGCCCGACGGCGACGAGCCCGACGAGGGCGACGACACCCCCGACGCGGAAGGCGTCACGCCGGTGGCGCCTCAGAGCGGCATCGAGCTGATCGACTTCAGCGATGCGATCGAGAAGGCGTACGCGAATGCCGAGGAAGGCAGCGAGGAAGATCCGTTGTCGGCCGACGAGGTGGCGGAAGCCCGTCGCGCGAAAGGCGACGAGGAAGAGGACGACGGGGAAGAGGACGAGGAAGAGGGCGACGAGGAAGCCGACGACGACGGACGGCCGCAGCCGCGGTTGCGATCGGCGGCGGCGCGGAGCGGCCTCGCCGCCGCAGTGAAGTCGATCGGCGACAAGAGGAGTGCGCGTAGCGCACGGAAGGGACGGGCGTGAACATGGCCGTACGTTGGGAAGAAGTTGCGGGATACGCGGATGAGCTGTCGGAACAGCTCCAGGCAATCAAGGCGATCGGGGTGGGCGAACGTGTCGCCGGACCTCGCGATCGGTGCGTGCGCGCGTTGGGCAAGGCGCGGGCGATGCACATCGCGTTGCGTGACGAGGTGCAGGCCATCGAAGGGCGCAGCGCACAGGCGTTGCGACCGCTGATCGTGGCTGCCGAGCAGGCGGTTCCGAACGACGCGGGGCTCATGGCCAACGGGCGTGAGCCCGTGGTCAAGGTTGCTCGCGATCGGGCGCTGAACGAGCAGCGCACCGCGTGGGCGGCGGAGATCGTGGCGAAGGCGGTGCCAAGTCTGCAGGGCATCGCGGGCGAGGCGGTGGCCGCGTTCCAGGATCTCGACGCAGCGGTTGAGGGCGAGCGGCTCCGCTTCGACGGGCCGAGCACCCTGTTCGACCCGCCCAAGGATCTGCAAGCCATCTTGCTCGAACAGCGGCTCGCGCACGAGCTGGAACAGGGCGGGGTCGACAGCATCGAGTCGGCCTATCTCGGCATGCTGAAGATCGGCGACGTGGAGCGCATCAAGGCGATCGAGAGCGCGAGCCGCGCGTTCCTGCTCCGCGTCATCGAAGACGGCGCTCGCACCGAGGAACGGCGGAAGTCTGCGCGGTCGACGGGGCGCACCACCGACGGCGCCCTGAGCAAGGCCTTCGCATTGCTCGCCGAGTTCGACCGACAGCGCAAGTTGCGCGTGCCGCCCGAGGTGGGCAACGCATTCAAGGCACGCGAAGCGTTGATCGGGTTGTTCGGGGAGCTGCTCGGCATCAGCGCGCGTTACCTGACGCGCGAGGCGTTCGCGGCTCGGTTCCTCGACGGCGATGGAACACAGGTGCGCGACCCGTACGAAGTCGATCCGGGTTGGCCCAAGCGGTTCCTTCCGCCTGCGCCCCCGCCGGTCGGGTGGCGTCCGATCATCGGGTACGGCCCCGGCGGCCAACGCGTGCGCGACCTGCCGATGCGTCTGCAGGGAAAGGGAGGTTCGCGATGAAGCACTACGTGGTGAACAGCGTGCGCGTCGGAACGCGACCGCTGTTCGCGGGGACGTCCATCGACGATGCACAGGTCGACATCGCGCCCTTGATGGACGCGGGCGCGCAGCTATGGCCGGCCGACGATCGGATCGTGGCGTTCGCCGCAGCTCGGGTGGAAGAGCTACGGAACCAGCGCGGCGATTCGAGCGAGACGATCGACCGGATCATGCTCGCGGCGGTTGCCGAGTCGCAGCGGCTCGGCGTGGGTAACTACGTCGACGATATCGCCGAGCTGCAGGGGTGGGGGCAAGGCGCCCCCGTGATCCTGGCGAACGCGGGGCTCGAAGCGTACGACGTCATGGTCATCTCGACTCGTCGCCGGTACCGCTGTTCGTCGCTGAGCACGGTGCCCGTCGACGGCGTGGACAGCGTGCCGACGTTCTTCGCGGACGGGGGCGCGTCTGCGGGTCGGTGGTTGACCGACGCAACGACGCTCGACCCCGCGGGCTTGCGATACTCGTACTTCGACACGATCGCGCCTGTACCGCTCGCAACGGTGAACTCAACGGGCCAGCGCTATCGCTTCGACGCCACGGCCACGACGGCCGACGATGGCGACGCGGTGATCGCTGCGCGGTCGAGCGCCACCACGTTCTCGAACGGCAACCCGACGGACCTCAGCACGAACCCGGGGCGCTGGCTCAAGGTCTGGCCGTGAGGGATTACCTCGAACAAGCACTCGCCCTCGTGGATGCCGAGCAAGCTCGGATCGATGACTTGATCCGAGTCGTGCTCGACGACAGCGACCGGGAGGCGCGGCGAGTGCTTGCCGAGGTGGCAACCGATCTCGATGCGGTGCTCGCCCTGGTCATCGAGGACGAGCCCGAGGACGGCCGGGGCGACCTTCCGCCGGGTGAGGTGCGGCTCGCGTCGGAGTGACCAGGACGGCCACGCCGTGTGCGGGGCGCTCCCGCTGCATACGGGGCGCATGGCCAGTCACATCATCCCCCCGACCTGCTTTCCGAACTGGACCCCCGACCGTGCCGAGAAAGGGCGTACATGCGTCCTCGTGATCGCGGAAATGATCCGACACGAGGACGGCCGCTGGCCCCATTGGACGGAACACCTTGCCCAGCGCGTTGCGGCAGGCACCGATCTTCGCGGCGTACTCGCCGACATCGACCGGAAGATCGCCAGCATCGATCCCTCATGGGGGCACCGAAAGTACGGCCCAGGTGGGCCGGGGTCGCTGCGCGATTCGTGGCAGCGCCTGCGGCGCTTCATCCAAGGTGACGACGCCGCGAGTTGACCGCGTCCGGTTCATCCCTAAGCTGGATCCCGTGACGTGGTGAACGTCGCCCGGTGATGAACCGGTTCTCTTGGAGGTACGTCATGGATCTGAATGGTCTGGCTGCGAAGGCGGCCAAGGTTGCCGACATGAACGCGCGCAATCGCGCGAGCGCAAAGGAACTGCGGGAGGCGCAGTCTGCAGTTCTCGCGTCGATCGTCGAGAGCGTGAAGCCCGCGCTCCCGTTCCTGACGGGCCCGATCCCCGTTGCGCGCACGAAGACAGGCACGCGGTACGAGCGCACCGTCCGCGGGCTCCGTGTGTTCGGCGACCCGATTGGTCAGACATCGTTCAGCTATCAGTACCTGCTCACCGATGACGGTAGCTTGGTATGCGTCGATGAGCTGAGCGAACAAGACGAGCTTGCAGACGACGAGCACGCGGAGACTGAAGTCACGCCAGCGACGTTGGACGAGCTGATCGATCACGTCGAGGTTCGCGAGTTCGGCGTGCTCGTGACGCAGTTCGTGGGCGCCATCGATCGTGCGTTGGATGCGCAGTTGCGCGGCAAGCTCGACAAGCGCACCGCCGAGATGCAGGAAACGGCCGCGGACCTTCGCGCAATCGCTCGCCTCGCGAGCCGGAAGGGGGTCTGACCATGACCACCAAGCAGAACACCGAGCGTGGATGGTCCGTCTTCCCGCGCAAGGAAGCCGACGGCGCCCAACGATGGGTCGTGCAGTTCAAAGACGAAGCCGGCGCATGGCGTTCGCACCGCATCCCGCCGCAGGTGCCCGTGCGTTCGAGACGCGACGCGGAGCGGTACGGCGCGGCGTGGGTTGACGAGAAGAAAGCCAACGGCGGCCTCCCGCCGGTCGCGCCGATCGCGCTCCCGCCCGATCGCGGTCCTCTGGTGAGCGAGCTTGCCCCGAAGTGGATCAAGTTGCGCCGGGAGTCGGTGAAGCGCGGCGACCTCGCACCGAAGACCGTGGACGACAACGAGGCGATCGTCGACGGGTACGTGCTCGCGATCCTTGGGTCGCTCAGCATGGCCGACTTCGCCGGGCCGGCTCGGCTTCGGACCTTCGTGCGCGACCTTCGAGCCCGCACGGTGAAGCGAACCCGCATCGTCGAAGTCGACGGCGAGAAGAAGACCGAGACCTACCAAGAGCCGATCGCGCCCAACACCGTCCGCAACGTCGTGAACACGGTGAGCGCGTTCTTCGAGGACGTGATCGCGGAAGAGTGGGCCGAGCTGCCCGCCAACCCGATGAAGCACCCGGCCGTCACCAAGCTCGTGCCCAAGGCGAGGACGAAGGCCAACGGGGAGATCATCCACCTCACGCGCGACGCCGTGGAGCGCCTCTGCACGCGCCCGAACGTCCCCGAGTGGCGTCGAGTGCGGTACCTGCTCGCCGCGACGTCAGGGGCCGATCTCGGGGAGCTGTCGGGGCTCCGATGGGAAGACGTCGATCTCGACGCCAAGGTGCCCGTGGCGCGCATCACCAAGCAGCTCAAGGGCTCGGGGCAGTACGGCCCACCGAAGCGACCGAGCCGCGTCCGCACCCTGCCCTTGCATCCGTTGGCGGTGGCCGCGCTGCGGCGCTGGAAGGCCGAGGGCTGGACGCGTTGGATCGGCTTCCGACCCGAGCCCACCGATCCGGTCTTCGCGCGCCCCGCGACGATCGACGGCGAGAAGCGCGCCCTCCCCTGGTACGCGTTCGACTCGGCCCCTTGGCTGCGCTCCGACCTCGAAGCGGTCGGCTGCTCGTCCAAGATGGGTGTGCACGCGATCACGTTCCACGCACTGCGGCGGACCTTCGCCACGTGGCTCCATGCGAACGGCGTGGACGAGAAGACCCGCGGCGACCTCATGGGCCACGCGGGGAAGACGGTCGCGAACCGGCACTACACGGCGGCCGATCTCGAACGCATGCGGACTGCGGTCGGCTCCATCGTGCTCGACCTGTCGTTGGGCGAAATCGTCGCCCTTCCGCTGCGCAAAGTGGTGAACGAGCCCGCGGGCGATCGGTTTGCGCCCACTGCGGATCGTACTGCGGTCCGCAGTAACGCCGCAGTAGGGCTCGACATCGCAGGCGCGCGGACGCCTTTATTTGCTGGCGCGCCTGGGGGGACTCGAACCTCCTACCTACTGTTTAGGAAACAGTTGCTCTATCCAGCTGAGCTACAGGCGCGTGACGGGCTCCTTTTGGCCGGTCTGGGTCAGGAGCGCAACCTCAGGGTCACAGACCTCTGCTCGCGGACCCCCTTCGCCGGTGCTCGCCGCGCGCATGAAGGGAACCGCACCTCCTGGGGCGAATTCACGCAGAAATCGAGGCTCTCACGCTTCGCTTGCGGTTCGCTACCGGCTGGATACGATCTGGGCGCTCACGCAAGTCACTGGCTCGGACACGGTACGGCTCCTCCCCCAACGGCCCGTTCTAGCAACGGATCGCTGGGCTCCACGGGTTCGGACGGTCACGAACGAGACGACGAAACGTGCGGCCGGCGAGCGCGCTCGCCGCTCCGCCCAACCCTCCGATGGACGGCTCGTTCGGGTGGTCGGGCAATCTCGGCGAGGTGCCACGGGCCGTGGAGAAGCGACACGAACATGGGTAACCGCCTCTACGTGGGCAATCTTTCGTACCAGACCACCAAGGACAGCCTGCGCGAAGCGTTCGCGGGCGCGGGCCGCGAGGTGACCGACGCGCACGTGGTGATGGACCGCGAGACCGGGCAATCGCGCGGCTTCGGCTTCGTCACGCTCGCGACCGCGGATCAGGCGCGCGAGGCGATCACGGCGATGAATGGCGCGCTGCTCGACGGCCGGCCGCTCCGCGTCAACGAGGCGGAGGATCGTCCGCCGCGCGGCGGCGGCGGCGGCGGTGGTGGTGGTGGTGGCTTCGGCGGCGGTGGTGGCGGCTTCAGCGGCGGCGGCGGCGGCGGTGGCCGTCGTGGCGGTGGCGGCGGCGGCTGGGGCGGCGGTGGCGAAGAGGGCGGCGGCGGCGGTGGCCGCGGCGGCCGCGGCGGTGGTCGCGGCGGCGGCGGTGGTGGTGGCGGCGGTCGCGACCGCTGGTGATGGTGGACGGCGCGTGCGGAGTCGATCCGCACGCGCCTCACATTCTGCCTGAGACGTGCTCCAGTTGGCCGCGGCCCGGGGGGTCGGCTACTGGAGCGGCATGCCTCGTTCGCGCTCGCGCCAGCTCTGCCTCGTGGGTCTGGTGGTCCTCGGCACCGCGGCCGCGTTCGGGCCGATCGCCTGCGGCCGTCGCGAGGAGCCGACCCCGGCGCCCGCGAGCACGACGATCGCTCCGGCGGCCAGCGGGTCGGTCGGAGCTCTCGCGGCGCTGCAGTCCGCTGCAGCGATCGCCAGCTCGCCGTTGAACGATCCGCCGCAGAACCCCGGCTCGCTCGCGACCGTGATCGCCTCCGCGTCTGCGCCGGCCTCCGCTGCGCCGTCCGCGTCGGCGTCGACTTCTGCTTCGACCGCTGGTTCGTCCGCACCTGGCCCGCTCGGGACACGGTTGGTCGGTGGGTGGGTCTTCTCGAAGTTCGACCTGACCGACGCGGCGACCGCACAGAAGTGGAACGCGGTCCCGCCGACGATGCAGAAGGACATCCTCGCCGAGGCGCCCAAGGCCTCGATCGAGTTCACCGCGCAGAAGCTGATCACGCGGCTGGCCGGTGTGCCGGACAAGACCACGAGCTGGGCCACCGAGAGCGAGGCTTCCGATGCGCTCGTCATCAAGACGGGCGACGAGGGCCGCAAGAAGATCAGCTTCCCTGAAACCGACGTCGTGCGGATCGAGGAGCTGGACAAGAAGGGTGCGTTCGTCACCCTCTTTTCTCGGCGAAAGCCTGGCGCGCCGGCGCCGAGCGCCCTGCCCGCGCCGGCCGTGAGCGTGGTCGGCCCGAAGTAGCCGCGCTTGCCGGGGTGGCCGGGGCCCGGGTGTGCTAGATCCCGCCCCCCTCCGTGCCCACCGATCTAAGCCTCATCCGGAACTTCTCGATCATCGCCCACATCGACCATGGCAAGTCGACGTTGGCCGATCGGATCCTGCAGATCACCGGCGCCCTCCAGCAGCGCGAGATGGTCGAGCAGTTCCTCGACAAGATGGACATCGAGCGCGAGCGTGGGATCACGATCAAGGCGCAGACGGTTCGGCTTCGCTACGCCGCCAAGGACGGCCAGACCTACACGATCCACCTGATCGACACGCCCGGACACGTCGACTTCAACTACGAAGTCAGCCGCTCCCTCCAAGCGTGCGAGGGCGCGATTCTGGTGGTCGACAGCACCCAGGGTGTCGAGGCACAGACGCTGGCGAACGTGTATCTGGCGATCGACCAGAACCTCGAGATCATCCCGGTCCTCAACAAGGTCGACCTCCCGTCGAGCGACATCGAGGGCACCAAGGAGCAGGTCGAGCAGGTCGTCGGCATCGACTGCAGCGAGGCGGTCGCCTGCAGCGGCAAGACCGGCGTCGGCGTTCCCGACATCCTCGAGCAGATCGTCAAGAAGATCCCGCCCCCCAAGGAGCGCAACCCCGGCGGCCCCCCGCGCGCGCTGATCTTCGACTCCTGGTACGACAGCTACCGCGGCGCGGTGGTCATGGTCCGCATGATCGACGGCTCGCTGAAGAAGGGTCAGAAGATCCGCTTCCTCGCGACCGGCCGCGACTACGAGATCACCGAGATGGGCGTGTTCACGCCGCATCCGATGGCGCTCGAGGAGGTCGGTCCTGGCGAGGTGGCGTTCATCGCGGCCAACATCAAGAGCGTCCACGACACGAAGATCGGCGACACCGTGACCGACGCGCGCATGTCGAACGTCGCGAACGCGGCCGGCAAGCCGATCGAAGCGCTGCCCGGCTTCAAAGAGGTGAAGCCGATGGTCTTCGCCGGCATCTTCCCGACCGACAACGCGCAATACCCCGACCTGCGCGACGCGCTCGACAAGCTGCACATGAACGACGCGGCGTTCCAGTTCGAGCCCGACACGTCGGAGGCGCTCGGCTTCGGGTTCCGCTGCGGGTTCCTCGGCCTGCTCCACATGGAGATCATCCAGGAGCGGCTCGAGCGCGAGTACAACCTCGACCTCATCACGACCGCGCCGAGCGTGGTCTACAAGGTCCACAAGCACGACGGCACGATCGTCGACGTCGAGAACCCGTCGAAGCTGCCCGAGGGGCAGTACATCGAGCACATCGAGGAGCCGATCTTCAAGGTCACGGTGCACGTGCCCAAGGAGTTCGTCGGGGCGGTGTTGGCGCTCTGCGAGGACCGCCGCGGGGAACAGCAGGCGCTCACCTTCGCCAGCGCCGAGCGCGTGATCATCACCTACGACCTCCCGCTCGCGGAGGTGCTCTTCGACTTCCACGACAAGCTCAAGAGCGCCTCCCGCGGCTACGCCTCGATGGACTATGAGCTCAAGGGCTACCGGCAAGCGCCCCTGGTCAAGCTCGACATGCTGGTCAACGGCGATCCGCTCGATGCCCTCAGCGTCATCGTGCACAAGGAGCGCTCGTTCGTCCGGGGCCGTCAGTTGGCCGAGAAGCTCAAGGAGCTCGTGCCCCGCCAGCAGTACGAGGTCGCCATCCAGGCGGCGATCGGCGGGAAGATCATCGCGCGCGAGACGGTCCGAGCGATGCGCAAGGACGTCACCGCGAAGTGCTACGGCGGCGACATCAGCCGCAAGCGCAAGCTCCTCGAGAAGCAGAAAGAGGGCAAGAAGCGCATGAAGCAGGTCGGCTCCGTCGAGATCCCGCAGGAAGCGTTCCTCGCCATCCTCAAGATCGACTGAGAGCTCCGATGAAGCGCGGGGGCTCGGCCATCGGGACGGTCATCGCCGCCGTCGGGGTCCTGGTCATCTCGTGGCTCGCCCTGCGCAGCATGAACGAGGCGCAGCGGCGTGCGCTCGCCAAGCTGGACGCAGCGCCGGAGCCGGTGACGATCGCGAGCGGCGGGACGATCGTTCCGCAAATCCCGCCCCAAGTCCTCGCCGATGCCGGGAAGACCCCCATCGCGAGGCTCGACGTGACCTTGCGGGTCGATGGGCTCGACCTCGTGCTCGATGGCGCCCAGACGTGCCGCGAGGGCAACCGACGCATGGTCGGTCGCGAGTCGGGGGGCGCGCTCGGTTCGTTCGACGAGAAGGCGTTGCTCGCGTGCCTGACCCTGGTTCGTGCGTCGCGCCCCGACGCGCGCATCGTCGCTTTGATCGGGCGCGCCGGCCCCGCCGTCCCGAGCACGTACATGGACGCCCTCTCGGCCGCGCTCCATCGGGGGGGCATCGGCGACGTCGTCGTCACCCCGTGACCCCGCGAGTTCTTTGGCCCGAACGCCGTGGACGTGCCATCCGGCGGGGGATGCGATCCGGCGCTTTCGGTCCCCCCGCGCAGAGGGCTGCCTCCAACGTGACGGCTTCGACCGATCTCGGCGCGCTGCGCCGGGAAGCCGAGGGCCTGGCGAAGGAGCGCTCCGAACGGGCGACGACGACCCACGTGCTCTACGCCCTGGCGACCCGCGACGGCCTGCCGGCAGAGGTGCTCGCGGAGCGCCGCGTCGGACGCGAAACGTTGCTCAAGGCCCTTCGGGTCGCCGTCGACGACGACGCCCGTGTCGAGGGGGAGCCCGCGGGGTTCGGGCCGATCGATCGCCTCTTTGCGCGTGCACGCGACCTCGCGGGCCGTGCGCGTCGCCCGAACGGCGCGCTCGACGTCGACGGCGCCCACGTGTTGCTGGCAATCTGCCTCGACCGCAGCACGGCCGCGCACAAGACGCTCGGTCAGCTCGGGGTCGACCTCGCGCGCCTGCGCGGAACGCTCACGCAGCACCTCACCGGCGCGGTGGAGCCTCGTCGCTCGCAGCGTCCCGCCGAAGGGCGTGCAGCCCCGGCGACCGATCACCGGCCCTCCGGTACCGTTCCCGTAGCGCCTCGCACGGCGACGCTGCGGCCGCTCCCGCCGTCGCGCCCCCTTCCCTCCGCGACTCCGAGCACCGCGCCTCCGACCTCGCGCGCGAGTACGCCTCCGCCGGCTCCGACGACGCCGACGATGGAGGTGGAGTCCGAGCCCCCGCCTCCGGTGCTCGAATCGCGCCCGCTCGCGAAGCCTGCGCGCAGCCTGCGACGCACCCGCGATACGCGTGAGGCGACCAAGCGCCCGCCGACCGAGCCGACGCGTTTCGACCTCGATCCGCGCGCGACGCCGACGCTGTCTGCGTTGGGGGTCAACCTCACGGCGGCTGCAGCGCGCGGCGAGCTCGATCCGGTCGTCGGGCGAGACGCGGAGATCGACCGCGCGCTCGACGTGCTCGCCAAGCGCAATGCAAACAACCCCTGTCTGGTAGGAGCTCCCGGCGTGGGCAAGACGGCGATCGCGTACGGCGTCGCGCGTCGAATCGCCGAGGGCCACGGAGTCACCGGGCTCGACGACCGAATCGTGGTCGAGATCCCGATCGGCGAGCTGATCGCCGGCACCGGGGTGCGCGGCGCGCTCGCCGAGAGGCTCGGAGCCGTCCGTAAGGAAGTGGCCGCTTCGCGCGGCAAGATCGTGGTGTTCCTCGACGAGATCCACGCACTGCTCGGCGGCGAAGTGGGCGAGGAGGCGGCCAACGAGCTGAAGACGGCGCTCGCCCGCGGCGAGCTCCCTTGCATCGGCACCACGACCTCCGCGGAGTACCGCCGGACGATCGATCGCGATGCGGCGCTCGCCCGTCGCTTCACGATCGTCGAAGTGCCCGAGCTCGAAGAGAGCGCGGCGCGCACGGTCATCGACTCCGCGAGCAAGGTGCTCGAGGCGCACCACGGCGTGACCTACGAGCCCACGGCGAAGGACGGGGCGGTCTCCTGGACCGTGCGCTACGTCCCCTCGCGCGCCCTGCCCGACAAGGCGATCGCCGCGCTCGACCTCGCCGGCGCTCGCGCCCGACGGAACGGCAAGACGGTGGTCGCTCGCGAAGCGGTCGCGCAGGTGGTGAGCGAGATGGGCGACGTGCCCATCGAACGCCTGCTGGAACGCGACGGAGATCGCTTCCTCGAGCTCGAGAAACACCTCTCGGCTCGGGTGGTCGGCCACACCGAAGCGATCGCGAAGATCGCGCGCGCGCTGCGCCGCGGCGCTGCCGGGCTCCGCGGCAACCGTCCTCTCTTCTCCACGCTGCTCCTCGGTCCCACCGGTGTCGGCAAGACCGAGACCGCCAAGGCCATCGCGGAGGTCCTCTTCCACGACGCGTCGGCAATGACGCGCATCGATCTCTCGGAGTACAGCGAGCCTCACACCGTCGCGCGCCTGCTCGGCGCTCCGCCCGGCTACGTGGGGCACGAGGACGGCGGGCAGTTGACCGAGGCCGTGCGGCGTCGGCCCTACCAGGTCGTCCTGTTCGACGAGATGGAGAAGGCGCACCGAGACGTGCTCGAAGCGCTGCTGCAGCTGCTCGACGAGGGCCGGATGACCGACGGCCGGGGCCGCACGGTGGACTTCACCAACACGGTCGTCGTGCTCACCTCGAATCTCGGCTCGGACGTGATCAACGAGCGTCCCGCGCGGCGCCTCGGATTCGGCGCGCGTCAGGGAGAGGACGAAGTATCGTCGGTCCAGCACGGACGCGACGAACGCATCCTCGCGTCAGCGCGCGCAGCGCTGCCCCCGGAGCTCTACAACCGCTTCGACGAGGTCATCGTGTTCTCGCCGCTCACCCGTGCGGACACGATCGAGATCGCGAAGATCGCCATTGCGCGACTCGGCGAGGAGCTGAAGCAGAAGCGCGGGTTGTCGCTGCAAATCGACCCCGAAGTGCTCGAGCTGCTCATCGACCAGGGAGGTTTCGATCCGACCCTCGGAGGCCGCCCCATCCGTCGCGAGATCTCGCGTCGAATCGAGGCGCCGTTGGCCGAGCTGCTCCTGCGTGGCGACGCAAAGACCGGCGACGTCGTGTGGATCGCGGCAGAGGATGGCCGCGTCGTCGTCGACCTCGTCTCGCGCGGCGAGCGCGTGGCGAGTTAGATAGAGCAATTCTCACCCGGATCGATCCGAAGGGATTCCCGTTCCCCCCGGCTTGAAAAGCCGGGGCCCTATCGCTCGTTTC
>Ga0208492_1000526_pt1 | contig 31759 bp, 21 predicted proteins | sample Subbioar_CSW14AB_FD_184820 | JGI IMG/M metagenome (GOLD analysis project Ga0208492, IMG submission 184820) | Serpentinite rock and fluid subsurface biosphere microbial communities from McLaughlin Reserve, California, USA - CR12Mar_CSW14AB (SPAdes) | ecosystem: Environmental > Terrestrial > Deep... | reverse complement strand
GATGCGATGAGCAAGCTGATCCGGCTTTTGCGGGTCTTGGCGCGCAATCGCAGCCTGAGCCGGGTCGCCAAGGCGGCCGATCCCGCCATGCGCGATCTCCTTTTGGAAATGGCCTGCGGCCCGTTTTCTGCGAATGGGCCCGATTTTCAGCAAGCGATCACCCGTTCGATCGTGGCCCATGGCCGCGGAGCCCGGGTAGTGCATCACCTCATCAAGCTCATCCGCGGGCTGGCGGTCGAGGAACTCGTCATCGGCGGCGATTGCTGGGACCGCGGTCCGCGCGGCGACCGCGTGGTCGATCACCTGATGCAGCAGCCAAAGTTGAGTTTTATCTGGGGAAATCACGACATGGCCTGGGTGGGAGCCGCCTTTGGGCACCCGGCCTGCATCGCCCATGTTTGCCGCATTTCCTTGCGCTATGGCCGCCTCGAACAGCTTGAAGAGGGCTATTCGATTCCGATGTGGCCCTTGATCAAGCTGGCCCAAACGATCTATTCCGACGACCCGGCCCGTTCCTTCAAGCCCAAGCTGCCGACGCAGCGCGACGCCATGCTCGTCGCCCGCATGCAAAAGGCCGCGGCCATCATCCAGTTCAAACTGGAAGCGGCGGCCATTTCGCGCCATCCCGAATGGAAACTGGACAACCGCCGGCTCTTGCACGCCATTTCGGCGGACCGAAAGACCGTGACGATCGACGGCCATGTCTATCCGCTGTCCGATACCCGCTTCCCCACGATCGATCCCAACAACCCCTACGCGCTTTCCAAGGAAGAGCAGGAATGCCTCGACGCCTTGACCCGCTCGTTCGCCACCTCGGCGAAAATGAAGGTTCATGTGCGATACCTGCATGGCCAGGGCTCGCTCTGGCTCGTCCGGCGCAATCACCTGGTGTTTCACGCCTGCATTCCGGTCGACGATAACGGCGAGTTTCTCCCCCTTGAAGTCGACGGCCACCCGGTCAAGGGCCGGGCGATGTTCACGGCGCTCGAACTCTTGATCGCCCGGGTGTTCGATCAGCCGGTGCTCGAAGACCTCGACTGGATGTGGTACCTCTGGTGCGGCCCCTTGAGCCCGCTGTTCGGCAAGGACAAGATCGCGACTTTCGAGATCGACTTTGTCGCCGACCATCATTCCCACAAGGAAACCAAGAACCCCTATTTCACGCTGATCCACGAAACCTGGTTTTGCGACAAAGTGCTCAAGGAGTTCGGTGTCGATCCGCACACCGGACTCATCGTCAATGGCCACGTCCCCGTGAAGATCGAAAAGGGGGAAAGCCCGGTCAAGAAAAGCGGCAAGGCGATCACGATCGACGGCGCTTTTTCCGAAGCCTATGGCGACTACGGCTACACCTTGCTCATCGAACCGGCCGGTACCTTTCTCGCGCTGCACCACCACTTTGACCAGGTGGAAAAGGCGGTGCGCGATGGCGTCGACATCATTCCGCAAGTGACGGTCATCCGCGAGGAGCCGGGGATCCCCAAACGAGGCGAAACGGAAGAGGCGCACTCGATCCGGGCCACCTGCGAACTCCTGGAGAAACTGGACATGGCCTTCCGCGCCAATCAACTCCCAGAGACGCCTGGAAACGGGAACCGATGAGCCCGCCTCGTATCTACCAGGTCTCTGTAAGACACTTGCTTTGCGGCGAAAACCCCGAGCGCGGCCCCATCACGCTCGGTGCGATCGACGACGCCTGGCTTGCCGGCATTCGCGAATCGGGTTTCGACTGGCTGTACCTCTACGGCGTTTGGGATACCGGCCAGGCGGGCCCGCGGATTTCCCGCGATCACCCCTCCTTCTGGCGAGATCCATTACAGCATCTGCCAAAGGGATCGCTTGCCGATGTCTGCGGCTCACCCTTTGCCATCCGGTCTTACCAGGTCGATCCGCGCGTCGGCACGGAGATCGATCTGGACCATTTGCGCGACCGCTGCCACCGGGCCGGTTTGTTCTTGATGCTCGATTTTGTCGTCAATCACACGGCGATGGATCATCCCTGGATGATTCATCGGCCCGAATGGTACATTCAGCCCAAGGGTGACTCGGCCGACTTGCATCCCGGCTGGTTTTTTCCCATCGCCAGCGACAATGGCCCCAGGCAGATTGCGTTTGGCAAGGATCCTTATTTCCCGCCCTGGGTCGACACCGCGCAGTTGAACCTGCTTCACCCCGGACTCATTGAAGCCCAGACCGATGCCTTGCTCGCGGCAGGCTCGCGCTGCGACGGTCTGCGCTGCGACATGGCCATGCTCGCCCTGGGCGATGTGTTTCGTTCGACCTGGGGCGAACTTGCCGATCCGGCCGATGGCTCGTCCGCTGCCGACACCGCTTTTTGGGAAAGTGCGGTTCCGAGGCTCAAGGCACGCCACCCGGAATGCGTCCTGTGCGCCGAGGCCTACTGGGACCTTGAGGCCCGTTTGCTGCAAATCGGTTTCGATTTGGCCTATGACAAGCCCATGCTCGACCACCTCAAATTCGGCGATGGCCGGGCGGTGCGCGGGCATCTTGCCAAAACGCAGGCCAACGCCGGGAAGCTGGTACGGTTCACCGAAAATCACGATGAAAAGCGGATGGCGGCGACCTTTGCTCCCGGCCGGCTCGAAGCCGCCTACCTGCTCACCTGGCTTCATGGCGGTCCCGTGCTCGTTCATGACGGCCAGCAGGAGGGCCGCAAGCTCGATGCGGGCATTCATCTGGCCAGGCGAGCGCCAGAGGCTCCCGATGCAGGCATCAGCGCACTGACCGAAAAGTGGTTGGCCGTAAGACGCGAGTTTCCCGGCCGGGAGCAGACGCCACTAACGACCCGCCCCGTTTCCATGGACAATTCGACTCATGAGCAGATGGTCGCCTGGGGCGAGGAATCGCTTCGCAGGCGGCTCATCGTGTGCGTGAACTTCGCGCCTCATCCTTCGCAGGCGCGCCTGATTCCTCCGGCAGACTGGGTCAGCTACCACGGGTGGAACCTCACCGATCTGGTCAATTCGCGGCAGTACTTCGCACGTTCCGACGATCTGGTGGCCAACGGCTTATTCGTCGACCTGCCCGCGTGGGGCTTCCACCTCCTGGCCTGGGATCGCTAGTTCTTTTCTCTACTTCTTTCCTCTTCTTGGGGCAACCGCGGCGATTTCTTTCGCCGCGAGGGCTGGGAGCGTGCTTGGGCGTCCCTTGACGCCTAGCAATACTGTTGACGGCTCACTCGCCGCTCGCGATCTCAAGCAGAACCATTCCCCACCTGGGTGCCTCACATGAATGCCTGGATTCTGGATGGCGGATTCGGATTCGATCATTTGCGCCGCACGCAGCGGCCAAAGCCCACGCCCGGTCCCGGCGAAGTTTGCGTGCGCATGGAAGCCTGGTCGCTCAACTACCGCGACTTGCTCATGATCCAAGGCAAATACAACCCCGCCCTCAAATTTCCTTTCCCCCCCTTTTCAGATGGCGCGGGCATCGTCGAATCGGTCGGCCCAGGCGTCAGCGGACTGGCAACCGGGCAACGGGTCACCTCGTGCTTCATGCCGGATTGGACCGAGGGAACGGTCTCCCGCAAGGGATTGAAGTCGGCGCTCGGCGGCGAAGCGCCGGGCGTGCTCGCCGAATGGGTGTTATTGCCGGCTCACGGGGTCATGCCTGTCGCGGCGCATCTGAGCCTGATCGAAGCGGCAACCTTGCCCTGCGCCGGCTTGACCGCGTGGAATGCCCTTTTCGAATCGGCCGAGCTCCATCCGGGTCAAACGATTTTGACTCTGGGCACCGGGGGTGTGTCGTTGTTTGCCATCGCCATGGCCAAAAAAGCGGGAATGCGCGTCATTGCGACCACCGGGACGCCGGAGAAATCAGAGCGGCTGAAGGAAATGGGAGCCGAGCAGGTGATTCCTTACCGCGATCAACCCGAGTGGGGAGCCAAGGCGGCAAGCCTGGCGGGCGGCGAGGGGGTCGACCTGGTCGTCGAGGTCGGCGGTGCGGGAACGATCGAGCAATCGTTGCGCGCGGTGCGCCCAGGCGGGACGATCAGTTTGATTGGAGTGCTTTCCCAGGCCGGCCCCGCGGGGCCTGGGTCCAATCTCGTGCCGATCCTCATGCGCCACATCCGCATGCAGGGGATTCTGGTTGGTTCGCGGGCCATGTACGAACATATGAATGTGGCCCTGAGCTCCTGGCAGATGAAGCCAGTGATCGACAAGGTATTCGATTTCGCGGAAGTTCCGGCAGCCCTTGCTTATCAGGCCAGCGGAAAACATATGGGGAAAGTTTGCGTCAAACTGTAAAGCCGTTGTCCCGGGCAGTTTTGACGAAAGCGAAAGTCCGAATAGCGCTTGGAGCGAAGCGAAGATCCAGCCCCAAATCGCGGAAACTCAAGGCGCCGGATTGGACGAAGGCGCCACTTCTTGGGCCGGCTTCAAACCGGCGGGGGCAAACACTCCCAGGACCACGCCTGAACAAAATCCGAAGGACAGCGACCAGTTGGCCGCGGGCATGACATGACTGACCAGGGACATGAAGAACCAGGCGGCCATCAAGAGGATGGTGGAACTCGACATGGTAAATCCGGTCCAGGGAGCGTAGAGCACCCTCATCCAGATAAAGCCGAACAGGCCAAAGACCAGGCCCGCCATGCCGCCAAACATGCGGCTGGGACCAAAATACCCTTCGGCCATGTTGGAGACAAAAGAGAAAATCATAACCAGGAAGATCAACTTGGCACGGCCGAGTCGCTGTTCCACCTGGCCGGCCATTTCTTGAAACATGAGCAAGTAGAACAAAAATTGAATGACACTCAGATGCAAAAAGATGGGGGTGATCGCTCGCCAGACATCCTTCGGATCAAATGCCCCCACCTTCTGGTCCGCGATTTCCGGACCGAAGGTCAGCCGCCAAAACAGATCGTTTTTGTCATCGCCAAACTTGGTCAGGACGCTGACCGAAATCATGGCAATGGCGATCATCAGGGTCGTTGGCGTCGGCTGCCTGACCGACGTTTCGCCCCGTTGCGCGGCCGCTTTCGCGTCGGCGCTCAGAGCTCCAGATGGTGTGGTTTGAGCTGTTGGTTCCTGCTCTACCATTTCGGGCAGGGCGCGTGGCAGGCCGGTCAAAAAGTCGGGATGGCCGGGATTTTCAACGAAGCGTGTCCATTCCTTTTTGGCGCCAGGAAGGCGATCTTCATCGATCACCCAGATGCCAAAGCCCGAATTTTCCGGCCGAACCACCGACGCCGTTCCCAAGTCTTGCAGGAAGTTCGCAAATCCTTCCGCCCTGGAGGCTTCGTTCGTGATTCCAACAAGGCGCATTCGATTTCCCGGGGATGATCGCTGATTCGATGGAAAATCCAATCCAGCCGTTTATTATATTGGACCAAAACCCTTGGAGGAAGCCGGGATGAGTGAACAAAGAAGTCCGAAAACTCCCAGACGAAGCGTCCGCCGCGCTTCCATCAAAAGCCCTGTGCCCCCATCGAAGCCGGACGATTCCTCATCCCAGCCATCGGCGCGACCGATCGATTTTGCCAAAAGGCTGCAAAAGCTCTATCCCGACGCCCGCTGCGCGCTGAATCATGAAACTCCCTGGCAACTTCTCATCGCGACCATCCTTTCGGCGCAGTGCACCGACGTACGGGTCAACCTGGTCACGCCGGCCTTGTTCAAGCGCTATCCCGGCGCCAAGGCGATGGCCGAGGCTGATCGCGCCGAACTGGAGAAATTGATTCAGTCGACCGGTTTTTATCGCAACAAGGCGGCCAACATCCTGGCCTGCTGCAAAACCCTGGTGGACAAGCACCACGGCGAGGTTCCCCGCACGCTTGAAGAATTGACCCCCCTGGGAGGAGTGGGTCGCAAGACGGCCAATGTCGTGCTCGGCAACGCCTATGGAATTCCCGGCCTTCCGGTGGACACCCACGTCGGCCGCCTTTCCCGGCGCATGGGGCTGACCACCCAGACCGATCCGGTGAAGGTGGAGAAAGAGCTGATGGAGGAACTGCCGCCCAAGGAGTGGACTCTTTTCAGCCTGCGCATGATCGATCATGGCAGGGCCGTCTGCTTTGCCCGCAAGCCCCAATGTGCATCGTGCGACCTGGCTGACATTTGCCCCAAAATCGATGTTGCAGCCGTTTGAGCGCCCCTGGTATTCCGCGTAATGGTGACCCCTTAGCAGGGTAGGCCTTACGTCGCCCTTTACGGGAAGGCCCGGCGTCGAAGGCGAACCGAAACCGAGTAAGAAGTCTTCCAGGCAATGGCTGAAGGACCGGTGGTCTTCCTCGTCTGTTGGCAACCGAAAGCGAAGTGACATGCGCGGTCTGAACAACATTTGTTTTTTGACCGATTCGTACAAGGCCAGCCACTACAAGCAATACCCTCCCGGCAGCCAGTTCGTTTACTCCTATTTCGAATCGCGCAAGGGGGGAGTTTTTCCTGAAGTCGTTTTTTTCGGTTTGCAATATTGGCTGCAAGAATACCTGTCGGGTCCGGTGGTCACCCGAGAAAAAATCGACGAGGCCGAAGCCCTCTTTCGCGACCATTTCTCCGGTTGCCAACTGTTCAACCGCCCCGGTTGGGAAACAATCTTGCACCGGCACGGCGGACGATTGCCGATCCGGATCAAGGCGGCGCCCGAAGGCACCGTCGTTCCCGAAAGCAATGTGCTCATCACCGTCGAAAACACCGATCCCGAAGCTTACTGGTTGACCAATTGGCTGGAAACCCTGCTCGTCCAGACCTGGTATCCTTGCACGGTGGCCACCCAGAGCCGGGCCATGAAGAAGGAGATCCTGGCGGCACTCAAGCACACCGGAGATCCCTCGCTGATCTCGTTCAAATTGCACGATTTTGGTTTTCGCGGCGTGACCTGCCCGGAGCAAGCCGCGCTGGGCGCAGCCGCACACCTGGTCAATTTCCAGGGGACCGACACCGTACCCGGGCTCGTTCTCGCCAGATCGGTCTACCAGGCTTCCATGGCCGGGTTCTCGATACCCGCGGCCGAGCATAGCACGATCACCTCCTGGGGCGAACACCACGAAATCGACGCCATGCGCAACATGCTCGCTCAATATCCGACCGGGCTGGTGGCCTGCGTCTCGGACAGCTTCGACATCTTTCGCGCCTGTTCAGAGTACTGGGGAAGCATGCTCAAGGAACAGGTGCTGGCCCGCGATGGCGTGCTTGTCGTCCGGCCCGACAGCGGCGATCCGCCGCTCATCGTCGTCAAGGTGCTCGAACTTTTGGGCCAGGCCTTCGGCATCACGACGAATGCCAAGGGGTTCAAGCTGCTGCACCCCAAGGTCCGGGTCATTCAGGGGGACGGGATCGATTTTTCGATGCTGGGCAAAATCCTCGAGGCGATGACCCAGGCCGGCTGGTCGGCGGACAATGTGGCCTTTGGCAGCGGCGGCGGGCTCTTGCAAAAGCTCAATCGCGACACCCAGAAATTCGCCTTCAAGTGCTCCTCGATCGTCGTGAATGGCCAGGAACGCGATGTCTACAAACAGCCGGTCACCGATCAGGGAAAGAAATCGAAATCGGGCCGTTTCCAACTGATCCGCCAGGAAAACGGAGTCATTGCGACGGTGCCGCAAGGCGGCCCGGGCAAAGACTTGCTCGTTGACGTGTTTGAAAATGGCCGCATGTTGCGTTCGTGGACCTTCGACGAAATCAGGGATCGAGCGCGCATCGAGGAGGAATAAGACCTTCGCGGTTACGATTTGTCTTCGCCGGCCGCCAGTTCTTCGGGCGTTCCCATCCAGACGACGACATCGCCCATCCACTCATCCTGGCGAAGCAGGGCGCCGTGATGCCGGGCCAGTTCGAGAATCGCAAGAAACAAGCTGATGAGCCGGGCTCGGTTCCTGGGAAGGGTGAATAGCTGGCGCAAGGTCAAGGGGCCCTCGGCAACCAGGCGCGCGCGCACCTGATCGACGACCTGAGCCAGGGGCGTCGGATCGGCGCTAACCGTCTCGACCGCTTCGGGGTCGATTTCGCGCATAAGTCTTCCAAACGCGCTGACCAGGTCCCAAATTTCCAGGCGGCCGACCCGGGCCGGCAGCGCCGCCGCGCCGCGAAAGCCGTCCGAGGATTTCCCGGTGGCCGGCCGGACATGTCTTTGGCCGGAAGCGGCGGCCAGTTCAAGCAACTTTTTGGCGCCTTCGCGCACCCGGCGGTATTCGGCGAGTTGCTCAAAAAGATTATCCCGGAACTGATCTAGCGGCGCTTCTTCTTCCGCTTCCGGTTCGGGTTCGGCTTCCACCGGCAGGATCAGGGCCGATTTCTGCTCCAGGAGCTTGGCCAGGGTGCCGACGTAGCCCGACACCTCGGTGACTTCCAGAAACGCCAGGATTTGCAGGAAATCCCGGAATTGGCGAATGACCTTTTCCAGGGAAATGGTTCGAAGGTCGACCTCTTCCTTGTCGACCAGATACAACAAAAGGTCGAGGGGGCCGTGAAAAACCTCGGTGTCGAGCATCCAATCCGTGAGCGCCATGCCGCAAGGCTAGCCGGAATGAGGGTCCACTGGCAAGAAGACCTGGGGAAAGTAACGGGCCGGGCTGCTTTGGCCGTTCCTCCCTTGTGCAAAGCCATTCCCCTGAAAGATTTAAGACAACGGTCCCGGCAAAGAGCAAACGGCGGTTTGGGAGTCAAAGATTGTCTGGATTGCTGGTGAGTGTGCGCAGTGCCGTGGAAGCAGGACAGGCCCTGGAAGGGGGCGCCACGCTGATCGATGTCAAGGAACCGGCATTGGGCTCTCTTGGCGCCGCCGACTTGGCGACCTGGGATCAGGTCGCTCAGATCGTCGCGGGGCAAAAGCCCTTGAGCGCCGCCTTGGGAGAACTCCGCGACTGGAGGGGCACGCTGCCAATTTCCTCTTATACGTATCTGAAATGGGGTTTATCGAATCTGAAGGGGACGGACCTTCGCAGCCGGCTCGCCGACGCCTTTGGCCTCATTCAAGAAGCTGGGCAAACTCCGGTCGCCGTGGCCTACGCCGACTGGGTTCAAGCTCAATGCCCGCCCCCCTTGGAAATCCTCGAACTTGGCGCCAGCCTGGGCGCCCCCGTACTACTGGTCGACACCTGGGCCAAGAACGGGACGTCGCTGCTCGATCATCTGGACCGGGAACAACTGGCGCAATTGCGACATCGCACCGCGGGGATGGGAATGAAACTGGCCCTGGCCGGAAGCCTCACTCGAACCTTGATGGAATCGCTGTGCGTGCTGCACCCCGACTGGTTCGCAGTCAGAGGAGCGGTATGCTCAGGCGGCCGCGAAGGCCCCCTGGAGGCCGCCCGCGTCAGGGAACTGGCCCAGTGGTTAGGTCAAGACCAGGAGAACCCTTGGCCCAACCACGCAGGTTGATCCACTCCACTTCGAGACTCGCCCTGGCAAGCAGGCCCGGACCGTTGGCAATGGTCCAGTCGTCGACCCACTTTTGCGCCATCGCTTCTTGCAAGCCCCACCCTTGTTTGGGACCGACCGACTTCAAGAACACGATTTTTTCAAACCCCTCGATGCCCAGCCGCAAGGCGACCGCATCGGAGGTGACCGTCCAGTCTTCGGGCAAACTCCCGTTGGCCGGATCGGCTTTTTTGTATTGCTTGTCGAAGTCCAATAGGTTCGTCACCCATTTCTTTCCATGCCTGGAAACCGCAAAGATCGAGTGCAACCAGCGGCCATGAAAGTTCATCGACTCGAGTGCCATCTGGTGGGCCAGCGGGTCGGAAAAACGGTGAAGTTTCTGCAAGTGACGCACATAGTCGGCGACGCCGCCTCCACCCGGTACGACCCACAAGACCTCCTCCGGCGGACGGCTGCGCCTCCAGGCCACCCAGGTTTCGGGAAACAAGGCCCACTCGTAGAGGCTGCCTCCCAGCTTGACGATCGTCCCCGACCTGAGCATTTAGCGGTCCTCGCTTGCCAACAACTGCGCCAACGCCGCCGCGCAAAAACCCGACGAGACTTCCAGACCCCACTGCCGCGAGGCCTTGAGGCAGTCGACGGGAAGCTCCAGGGCGCTGACCGCCGCCAAATGCGCCAAAAACTCACCCGAACCGGAGACGACGCATCGTTGAAAGGGGGATCCCAACCGGCCCTCAAGACGTTTGATGGATTCGATCATCCGGCCTAGCAGCCGGTCGCGCAAACGAGGTGCGAGTTCGACGATTTCTGCCTCCGTGACGGTGGCCAGATCCGCCCCCAGCATGCGTGCCAGGCGCGCCAGGCGATGGTGCCGCGTGCGCGGCTTGCCATCGGCCGTATCGCAATCGTCCGCCGCTTCGGGTACCTCACCGGTGATGCCAAAGAGATCATCGGTCGTGGCGAAAAACTCGGCCGCGCCTTCCAGGCCCATCAGCGCGCATAACGGTGTGCGCCGCACTCCCGCGTAGATCAGCTCGCCGCTACGCATGCGCTCGGGGTCGGTTTTACCCCGCGTTTGGGGAAACCCATTCGCGATCGTAATGAGGTCGGTCGTCGTCGAGCCGGTATCGACCCACAAAACTCGCTCGCTGGGAAATTGCCGGCCAATCCAGTGCGCGGCCGCCGACCAGTTGGCCGCGGCCACTTCCAGCCAGCCTTCCACGGCGGAAGCGGAATCGACAAAACGGCCGGCAGTGGACCACCAGCGCGGAGGCGGCCCGGCGGTCGTCTGACGAAATGCTCGTTCCAGGCTTTCGACAATCGAACGGACGCCTTCCGCCTTGGTCGCGTAGCAATCGCACAACTCGCCGGTCATCGTGGCGCCGATCCGGTCAACGGGACCCCATTGCGTCAGAATGGCACTCAAATTCGAGGCAAGATCTTGCGGCTGCTTCCACAAGGCAAAAGGGTAGCTGGCCGAAGCGGTGACCGTGTTCGAGCGCGCCAGGGACACCTTGATGTTGGCGCCGCCGATATCCAAACCGAGGAACTTCATCGGGGAAATTTAGGTTCAGGGCGACTACGGTCGAGGGGAGCCGGCCGGAATGGGCACGAGCCTTCCCGGTTCCCTGCCCTCGGAAGTTGCGGGCAGTGCCATGGGAGAGCCGGGAGTCATTCCCGGCACCGCCAGGCCAGGCGGTGGGCCCGCGGGAGGTGGGCCTGGGGGCGCGGCGGAATTTCCTGAAGCCAGCGGCGGTTCCGCGCTGGGCGGACTTGGATTCGTGCCGGCACCTTGGGGTGCGCCATAGCTTTGAGGGCTGATGGGCTGGGCGTTTTGCAGCGAGGGCGGCAAGGACGAAGGCGGCTGCGTGGCCCGTAAGGACGGATCTTCGGCTGCCAGCGGAGTCAGACGGCCGGGGGCAGGTGCGCCGGGTTCAACCGGCAAACTGAGATGTTTGGCAATTTCGGCCAGAATTCGCTCGCTCAGCTCCTGATCGCCAAAGGTCCCCACCCGCACGGTGATGACGGTGAGTACGCCATCGCCGGGGTTGGGAGAACTCTCTTGTTCGAGCCAGATGCGAATGCGAGTGCCATTGGCCTGACCCTGATGGAAATACAGAGTCGATTCCTTTTCGCGGTGCGTGGCATGGGTCAGGGGCATGCCCAATTTCGCCATCGCATCCTGGGTCGCCTGGGAACCGGCTTTGATGGTGACGGGATAGGCCCTTTGCACTCCACCGCGGTAATAGGCGTACCCGACCGCGCCGCCGGCCGCCGCGGTGCCAATGCCGACAGCCAGGCACCCGGAGCTGCCCAATATCAAGACCAGGGCGAGAGTTACGCCGACAAGTTGGCGAACTTTGACGCATTTGAGTTCGGGCATCGGGGTCAAACCCATCGATTCCACGCGTGCAAGGGGAAAAATGAGATCCAATTCCCGCGGTTCATAACAGAATCAACTTCTCAAGCCAATAGTTCCTGGAAAAGGGGCAATTCAGGCAATCGCGCCCCCGCCCCGGCATGAGAGTGCTAAATTGACCTCTGGTTCCGTCCCCGTTTTTGCGTGAGATTCATGAAGCCCCATTGCGTTGGCATCGACCTCGGCACGACCAATTCCGCGCTCGCGTACATCCGTCCCCAGGAGCGGCCGGAAAAGACGACGGCGATGCCGGTGCCCCAGCTCATCCAACCCGACCAGGCATCAGACCGCTCCCTCCTCCCGTCTTTTGGGTATTTGGTGGGCGAGGGAGAGTTTCCCGCCGGAACAGGCCAGCTTCCCTGGGGACCTTCGGGAAGCGAATGGATCGGCGAAGTCGCTCGCGGCCTGGGTGCACGCATCCCCGGCAGACTGGTCCATTCGGCCAAATCCTGGCTGGCCCATCCTCGCGTCGATCCCGATGCCCCGCTTTTGCCGTGGCAGGCACCCGAGGGGCAACGGCGGATCAGCCCCGTGGCCGCTTCCACCGCTTACCTGGCCCATTTGGCCGCGGCCTGGGATCATCAGTTTCAGGCGGCCAAGACCGGTATCCGCCTGGCCAACCAACGGGTCGTGATCACCGTCCCCGCTTCGTTCGACGATTCCGCCAGGCGCTGGACTCATGAAGCGGCCAAGCGCGCCGGGCTGGGCAAGGCGGGTTTTATCGAGGAGCCGCTGGCCGCCTTCTATGCCTGGATGGCGGAAAACCCCGGCATTGCCGCCGATTTTGAACCCGGCATGACCGTGCTCGTGATCGACGTCGGCGGGGGAACGACCGACTTCACCTTGATCGGCTCGATCAGCGACAAGGGAGAACTGGCCTGGACCCGCCTTGCCGTAGGCGATCACCTGCTTTTGGGTGGCGACAACATGGACCTGGCCCTGGCCCACGCCGCCGAAACGCGTCTCGGTGCGCGGCTGGACGGGGTGCAAATGGCCCAACTGGTCCAGGTGAGCCGTGGCGCCAAAGAGAAACTACTTGCCGCCCATGGTCCCGAAGATGCCGTCGTAACGGTTACCGGGCGCGGCCGGGCCTTGATGGGAGGAACGCTCACGGCCAAACTCACTCGCGAAGACATCCAGCGCGTGATCCTCGACGGGTTTTTCCCCAAGTCCGGGCCAACGGAAATTCCCGCGGCCCCCGCACGGGGCGGCATTCAGGAAGCGGGCCTGCCTTATGCCCGCGATCCGGGGATCACCCGCCATCTGGCCGCGTTTTTGGCGCGGCATCTGCCTGCCGGCAAAATGCCGGATGCCATTCTTTTCAATGGCGGCGTCTTTCACCCGCCGGTGCTGCGCGATCGCCTCATGGAAATTGTCCGCGGCTGGCGTTGCGCGGAAAGTGAACCGAAGGAAATCCGCTGTCTCGTGCCCGGCTCGCTCGATTTGGCGGTCGCCCGGGGAGCGGCCCACTACGCCTGGCTGAAGGAGACCGGGGGCAAGCGGATCGGCGGAGGCAGCGCGCGCAGTTATTATGTCGGCCTGGGAGCCGATGGCGCCGCGGACGAAAAGGCGGCCCAGCCCGCGCTGCTCTGCGTGCTGGCGCGCCAAAGCGAGGAAGGGGAACTGGTCCTTCTCGAAAAACCGGAGCTCGAGTTGGCGCTGGGCGAACCGGTGCGCTTCCCCCTTTACAGCGCCACGACCCGGCCTCGAGACAAGCCGGGCGATCTCATCCGGCCGGGACCCGACGAACTGCTCGCGCAGGGTGACTTGCAAACCAGGTTGCGCGGCGGGAAACGCTCGGGCGCGAAGACATTGAAAGTCCGACTCGGCGCGCGGCCCACCGAAATCGGGACTCTCGAACTGGAGTTGAAAGGGCCCGAAACCGATCAGGCGTGGAAGCTCGAATTCAGCCTCAGGGCGCCGCTGGAAGGGCAAGAAAACGCCGCCGGGCAAGGCGATGAAGTTCAAGAAACGATCGACGATTCGCTCGTCAACGCGGCGAAGGCGCGCCTCGAAGCCGCCTTGGTGTCCCCCGATCGCGACGCAATCAAGGGAATCGTCAAGTCGATGGAGGAAGCTCTGGGACAGCCCCGCTCCGACTGGCCGGTCACCGCTTGCCGGCGCCTGTGGGAAAGCCTGTCGCAAAACTCCGAGGGGCGCAAACTGACGCCGGAGCATTTTGAACGGTGGGTCTGGTTTTCCGGCTGGTGTTTGCGTCCGGGCCAGGGAATGCCGGGCGATGAACATCGGCTCGAATCGCTTTGGAAACTCCTTTATGGCCCGGCGGTCGGCAAGCCGCGCGAAGGGGGTACCGCCTGGTGGGTCATGTGGCGTCGCGTCGCGGGCGGGCTTGATGAAGCCCGTCAGACCAGCCTGTTTGAACGATTCCGCGCGATCCTCTTACCTGTAAGAGGGCGCACGCTGGTGAAGCCTCCTCCCGGAGAGATCGCCGAAATGTGGAGGCTGGCGGCGAGCCTCGAACGGCTCGATCAGGCAGCCAAAGTGGCCCTGGCCGAACCTTTGCTGAAACTGGCGCGCAAACCGCAAGCGCCGGAATATGTCTTCTGGTCGCTGGCGCGCCTGGGCACCAGGGCTCCCCTACATGGGCCGCTCAATACGATCCTGCCTGGCACTACCGTCGCCCAATGGATCGATGTCCTGGTCGAGGCGATTCGAGCCAATCCCGAGCGCAAAAGCTCCTGGAGCTTGCCTTGTTTCGAATTGCTGCAGACGAGGGGCGATCGCCAGATCGATCTACCCGAAGCCGACGCGCAGAGGTTGAAATTGCTGATCGAATCGGAAGGACTCGGACAGGAACTTGCCGACCTGACCGACCAGCTTTCGCAAGCCCACCCCCGTGCCGATTGGGAACGCAAGGCCAAGCTTCTGGGTGATGCCTTGCCCTTGGGACTAAGACTGGCTGGCCCCGCATAAATGGCGCGGGCCCAAATCGAACGGCGATGGCGACTCGTCACGAATCCTAGTCCCGGTTTTTTGAATAATTGCGATCGCGGCGACACATTGTTTTCGTGAAGGGGGCAGCCCGATCAGGCGCATTGCAAATGCGCCTGATCGGGACCTGATTCCTCCAGGAAATTTGCTTGAACCAGGGAGCCGCCGTGCCACCGCGAAGCCAAACCCCACCGACCGCCTCGCCGCCAGCCACGAATCCCGCTGGCTTGGAAACCAAAACCCCCTCACCGGATGACTTTGGCGCGCTAATCGAGCGCCATTCTCCCCTTGTATTGGGAACTTGCCGCAGAATGGTCGGCGAAGCTCTGGCTGACGACGCCGCGCAAGCCGTGTTCATTCTGTTCTGGCAAAAAGGGAAAAAACTCAGTGGAGAGGCAACCCTGTCGTCGTGGCTATACCGCACCGCGGTTCATGTTTGCCGCAACGCCAGACGATCCGACTTTGCCCGACTTACGCACGAACGCAAAGCCGCACAGGTAACGCCCATGAGCAGAGAAGACGGGGATCTTTCCAAGTGGCAGGAAATTCGCGAGCTGCTTGATGAGGAAGTCGCCCGGCTACCGGAAAAATGGCGGATCCCTTTTATCCTTTTTCATCTGGAACACCGCTCTCTTGCCCAAATTAGCGCGACCCTGGGGGCCACGACCTCGACAGTGGGAACTTGGCTCAAGCGCGGCAGGGAACAGCTCGCGGCCAATCTGGGCCGCCGTGGCATCACCATCAGCGCGGCCATGCTTGCAGCGACGCTTTCGTCGCATTTGTCCGTACAGGCCGTTCCCCCAACCTTTGTGGCGGCCACCATCGAGGCCGCGCACGGTTTTGGCCTTGGCGGCAGTTCCGCCGCCTCGCCCCTTCTTGCCTCCCTGGTGCAAAGCGGCACCAATCTCGGGATCAATGGGCTGGCCTGGATCCGGGGCGCGCTCGCGCTTCTTTTGCTTCTGGGAATCCCCGTCGCCGCTTATTTCGTTTTCCCGATGATTCAAACCCGCCAGTCCAAGGATTTCCCCCAGTTGCAAGGAGAATGGCGGGAGGTGGCCAATGAACAGGACGGCGCCTTGTTGACCGGAACTCCCGCGGTGAGCTACACGGGGACCTTGATCATCTCCGGCAACCAGTTCCACCGCTTTCAAACCCTGCCGGACGGAAAGGTCTTGCAAGGAGAAAAAGGGAGCTTTGTGCTCGACGATCAGGCCAGCCCCAAGGCGATCGACTTCAGCGTCTGGTTTCGCCAGGTCCATGGGGTTTACGAGTTGGATCAGGACCAATTGACCCTTTGCGTATCTCGAGACGGGGAAACGCGGCCGGATCGTTTGGCCACCTCCAAGGGAGATAACCGGATCCTCACCCGCTACCAACGGGTCAAATAGACGAAGGCGGGTCAAATCCTACCTCCATGAAACCCCGTAGCTGAGGAATTCCCCGACATGAACTGGCATCGATCAGATAGCGCCCCTCTTTTTGCGCCACGGACGAGCTTTCATCGGCTTTGGCTGGGACGAGTCGTCTGGACTCTGGCGCTCTTCGCCGCCTACGCGACAAGCTACTTCCTCGTGCGCGTGAAGGGCACCGATAGGGCAGGAAGTCCGGAAGTTCACTGCACAAGCCGGATGTCGCAAATTCTCTTTAGCCCGCTCATCAGGGCGGAGCAATCGCTCGCTTGCCTGTGGAAAAGGCCAGAGGCGAGATCCTTTGAAGAAACCCTGCGGCAGGCCCAAGACACCCATCGCAAAGTCCTGCTCACGGTGGGAACGACCAGTTGCCTGCCTTGCCGCCAACTCGAGCGGTTTCTCAAGGAGCAGGAACCGATTTTGTCCCGGTATTTCTTGGTCGCGAAAACGAATGTCGATGACGACAAGGGACAAGGCGAAGCGATTCATCAACGATACCGGCAAGACAAAGGAACCAGCGCCAAGTTTCGCTATTTTCCCTGGATGGCATTCTTGGATGCGGATGGCAATACCATCGTCACCGGTGACGATGGGCCGCCGGGCACCATCGGAATCCCGCAAGGAGGTCCGGCGGACCGGGAGTGGTTTTTGAAGATGCTCCAGATGGCCGCGCCAGAAATCTCCGAAGCGGAAATGGCAGAACTCGAACGGGCCGCCTTACGCTTTCATCAAAGGATCTGGGAAAGTAGGAATGCTCAGGATTGATCGATTTTTCGATCGTCCAGGCCTCGATGGATGCCACTTGGAAGCGGAATGTCACTTCAAATGAAACAAGTTGATCGCATTTCCCGGACTAGGAAAGAGAAAATCTTCTTCCCCACATGTAATTCGCATCGCCAAACGCGTCAACTCCTTACACAATCGTCACGTCGTCTTGACGGAAACGAAATCAACCAAAAGAATAATCCAGACTGCCATACCCCTCATTTCTGGAGATTGGTGCCCATGATTTCCCCTGAGCCACTGGCGGTCAGACAGTTCCGATCCCGCGTCGGATCTCTCCTTTTTCTCAAATACAGTGTCGCCGCCCTGACCGTCTGGGCCTTTGTTTTTGGAGTCGTCGTGCTCGCGCTACGCGCGGCCCTCGGAACTCCGTGGCAAACGCTGATCTGGGGATGCGCCACGGCTCCCTTCGCCTTGATTGTGGCTTTCGTCCTGGCGCGCAAGCGCGTCCCCGAAGCAAATTCGGTTCTGGCGCTGTTTGATCAACGAGAACAGTGCGGCGGCTTGCTGATGAGCGGCGCCGAGCAGTCGATTCAGGACTGGCAATCGGTCATTCCCCGGCTGAATCAGCCGGCTTTGGGGTGGAGGTTTCAAATACCGAGCGCACTCTTCGGTGTGGCGCTCGCCTTTTTGATTGCGGCCTTCGCCATCCCCCAGGGTTGGGCCGAATTTAGTTCCAACGCGCTGGACATTACCCGCGAGAAGGAACTTTTGGCGGCCCAAATTGAAGTGCTCGACAAAGAAAAGGTCATCGAAGCCCCGCGCGCCGACGCCATGAAGAAAACGCTTGAGGAGCTGGAAAAAGACGCTCGCGGCAAGGATCCGGTCAAAACGCTCGAATCGCTCGATCATTTGCGCAAGGAAGTCGAAAAAGCAGCGCGTGAAGCCCTGGAAGCCGCAATCAAAAAAGAAGAGAACCTTGCCAAGGCGGAAAAACTGGCCTCTTCGATCGAGAATGCCGCGCCCAAGCTCGATCAGCAGCAGATGAACGAAGCGATGCAACTGCTTGCGGCGATCGCGAAGAAAAGCGCCAGTGAGGACGAAATGCTTGAAAACGGCCTCGACGAGGAAACGCTCGAAGCCCTCAAGGACGGTTCGCTGAGCCCCGACCAACTCGAGAAACTGGGCGAGGCCCTCGAAGGGGCCAAGGGAGGCTCGAAGAAAAAGCTCGGCAAGCTCGTCAAAGTCAAGCTGTTGAAATCGGACGATTTGAGCGAGTGCGAAGGTGCTTGCGAGTGCGATTGCGAGGCTCTGGAGGCCTTTCTGAAGGAATGTGGCTGCAAGGCCAGCCTGGCCGCGGCGCTTTGCGAAATGCCCGGCAGGGGTGGTCTCAATGAAGGGCCGGGCGCCGCGAAGCTCACCTTTGGAGATGAAGCCTCCAAGGAAGGGGCCAAATTCAAGGAAGTGCAGCTTTCCCAGGGCAATTTGGATTCGCTGAAAAAATCCCAGCTTTCGGGATTGTCGAAGGGTCAGCCGCAAGAAAAGGGGGATAAGCCTTCCGCCACCCAGACCGGGGCGCTCAATCAGGCGGCCACCGGCGGCGGCGCGGCCAATACCCAACCGATCCTGCCCAAGCACAAAGGGGTGGTGGACCGGTTTTTCGACAGGCCCGCGGCGAAAAAGTAAGCGGAAATCGCGGGGTAACCTTCTAGCCTTACCCCGCTCCTTTCTTCCTCCCATCGATATCGATCCCATTTCTCGGGAACCTTGCTAATGACCTCCAGCCCAGTGACTTTACTCACGCCCGAGGAATTGCGACCTGCCGCCGAGTTGAGCGGCAAAATCTTGCAAAATCTCGACCAAATGCTCCTGGGGCGCCCGGCCCTGCACCGGCTGGTATTCGCCGCGATTTTAAGCCGGGGGCATTTGCTCTTGGAAGGGGTTCCCGGCGTCGGCAAAACCGCGCTGGTGAAAGCCCTGGGCCAGTTGCTGCATTTGCAGTTCAAGCGCGTTCAGTTCACTCCCGACCTGATGCCCGGCGACATCCTGGGCACGCATATCCTGCAAGAAGGCCAGGCCGGGCGCGAAATGGTCTTTCGCCCGGGGCCGATCTTTACGAACCTGCTTTTGGCCGACGAAATCAACCGCGCTTCCCCAAAGACGCAATCGGCCCTGCTTGAAGCGATGCAGGAACGCTGCGTCACCCTGCTTGGGACGACCCGCGAGCTGCCCGAGCCCTTTTTGGTGCTTGCCTCGCAAAACCCGATCGAACTGGAAGGAACCTACCCGCTTCCCGAAGCGCAGCTTGACCGGTTTCTATTCAAATTGATCGTGGAACCGGCCGATGCCGCGACGCTTGAGAAGATCATTTCCACCCGCCGCCAGGGAACGCCGCCCAATCCGGAATGGCAGATGGAACCGGAGCAGCTTGGTTCCCTTTTCCAGGTGATGGAGAAGGTTTACTTGCCCGGGCCCGTGTCGCGCTACATCGCCAGGCTGGTGGCCGCCACCCATGCCAAGTCTTCCGAGGCCACGGGACTGGTCAAGCAGTATGTCACTCATGGGGCCTCGCCGCGCGCGGCCATTTCCCTGGCGGAAGCAGGCCGGGCCATTGCGCTCATGGCGGGCCGGCCCACGGTCGGATTTGAAGACATCGAGGAAGTGGCTGGACCGGTGCTCAATCACCGGGTGATCCTGAATTACAAGGCGCGCCTCGATCAGATCGATAGCGCCGCCGTCGTCGCGGATTTGCTCAAGAACCTCGATCCGACTCAGTTGAAATTGCCAGGCGATATCTCGGTGCTGGAGCCGGCCCATGCCTAATTTCGCCGGGAATGGTCGCGCCTTGAAAAGCCAAAAACCCAGGTCCATGGTTTGTTCATGGGCGTTGCGAAATACGACGATGCGCAATTCTTCGAATGAAAAGTCGATTCTTGCTGCCTATGCCGCCTTTTCACGATTTCCCTCGGCCTGGTTGTTTTTGGCGGCCACCGTTTTTGCTTACGCGCCTTTGCAAGTTCGCGCGCAAAATGTGAATTACGGAGAAGTTTCGGTCTATTTAATCGAAGAGCAAAAAGAGCAATTTTCTCACGGCTATATTCAATATCGTTTCCGGGTTACCAATAACGATTCCTCCAAACCGCACCGGGTGACCCTGTCGATGCCGGGAAATCAGCCGTATGGCAACGGGGTGTTTCAATCCCTGCGCCGATCGGTGGAAGTTGGTCCCGAGGCGACGGCCATCATTTCTTTGCTTCAGCCGACCATACCCACGATCCATCCCGGCTCGAATCTGATGGTTGAAATCGATGGCAAAAGACAGGAGGACAACTTCCCCCTGATAAACGCCACCGGGAAGCGAACCGTCTATCCTCCGTCCTTCCGCGGCGGCGTGACCTATTCGACATTCTCGCCAGGCTCGACGGGGATTACCCCGCTTCACCTCGTCAGCCAGAAGGTGCCTGCAACTCTCGACATTCTCCTTTCAACAGCCCCTCCACCCGGCGGCTACTTCGTGACGCCTCCTACGCCCAGACCGGCGGTTCGAGGCGCGGGCTCAGGCCCTTTGCCGTTTATGACCAAAAGCGGCTCGCCTGGGGGCACGAGCGCTGCGCCACCGGTTCCAGTGATGGGAATCGCGGGAGTTCCGTCAACGATCACGGCCTATCCGCCGGGAGGCACCGGCACGGCGATCGCAAAATCGGTCAAGTCCTCGATCGGCATCACGCAGTGGTCGGACAACTGGCTGGGTTTTACCGCCTACGATCTGGTGTTCGTCACGCTGGACGAACTGAAGGAGCTGGAAAACGGCGGTGCCGAAACCCGCTCGATCCTGACGGCGCTTTGGCGTTACGTCGAAGCGGGCGGCACCATGGTGGTCCTGGGCAAGGGATCGTTTTCCTTTCCCAAGGCCTGGAAGAAGAGCACCGAGAAAGCACCCGACTCCTTAAACTGGTACTCAGCCGGTTTTGGAAACTGCTTTCATGTCGAAAATGAGTCACGAGAAAGCTGGTTTGTGGTGCCAAAGCCTTTGCCGCGCGGCCGCATGGCGAGCGCGGACCCGAGCGAGGCTCCCAAGGGCATTTACGACCTGGTCAGGGAGTCGATTCAAGATTCCAACCAAGTTTGGAATCAATCGTTCAATACGACCCACTATCAAAACGTTTTTCCAATCGTCGACAATTTGAGCGTTCCCGTCAGGGGTTTGTTCGTTTTAATGATCTTGTTTGCCATTGTCATCGGACCGGTCAATTTGGTGCTCCTTTCACGCTGGAACAAACGAATTTGGCTGTTGTGGACCGTGCCGGCCATTTCATTCTTTTTTTGCCTGGCCATTTTGACCTACCACCTTTTGGCGGAAGGCTGGTTTAGCAAGACCCGCATTGCCGGCATCACGGTGCTCGATCAAACGGAACAACGGGCGACTTCGCTGGGACTGACCGGCTTTTATTGTCCTCTCAACCCGGGCTCACTGCGGTTCTCATCGCTTACCGAATTGCAAATCCCGCAGGAGAGCCATCCGGTCATCTCGGGATCGGCCGTTTTGGATTGGACCGAGGACCAGAACCTCGCTCGCGGTTGGGTGTTGCCCCGTGTGCCCACTTATTTTTCGATGCGCAAATCGGAAGATCGGCGCGAACGATTGACCGTTCGAGAAGAAGCCAGCGGCACCGTCGAAGCAGTCAACGCGCTGGGCTGCGACATCCGCACGCTCTATCTTTTAAGCTCCCGCGGCCAAATGCTCGAAGCCAGTGGAATTGCCGCGGGGGCCAGCGCCAAGCTGACCCCGAGCGCTCACAAGCCGGGCCAAGGACCTTTCGGCCTCAGGAAGGTATTCTCCTCAGGCTCCTGGTTTCAGGGCAATCGGATGTTTGCCGGCGATCAGGCGTTGAGCACGATGGTGGGAGCGCTGCGGCCGGGTACCTACCTGGCCATTGTCGAGTCGAACCCATTTCTGGAAAACGGCCTGAAAGGTTCTTACGAGCGCCCCAGCGTTTCGGGCATTTACGGAATCCTGGGCGAACCTGCCGCGAACCCCTAGGGAATGTCGATGCTGGTACAAATCACGGAATTGAACAAGTCCTACGGCGCCACCAAGGCCGTCGACAATCTGAGTTTTTCCTTCGGTTCTGGAGAGGTCTATGGTTTTGTCGGGCCCAACGGGGCCGGCAAAACGACCACGATGCGGGTGCTGTGCGGCCTGGAGGAACCGCAAAGCGGCGACTGTTTTGTGGGCGGGGTATCGGTGCTTGAATACCCCGAGCAGGCACAGCGCATGGTTGGCTATGTGCCGGACAATTTGCCCGTCCACCGCGATGTTTCGGTGCATGAATACCTCGATTTTTTCGCGCGGGTTCACAAGGTGAAAAATCCGCGCCGGCGCAAGGTCGTCGAGGAGATTGAAGATTTCACCAACCTGATGGGCATTCGCGACAAGCCCTTGACTGGCCTATCCAAAGGGATGAAAAACCGGGTCAGCGTTGCCAGGGCGCTCATTCACGATCCGCCGGTGCTGGTGATGGACGAACCGGCGAGCGGACTGGATCCGCGCGCCCGAATCGAACTGCGCGATCTGCTCAAGGTGCTTAGCAAACAAGGCAAGGCGATCCTGATCAGCTCCCACATCCTCACCGAACTGGGGGAAATTTGCACGGGAGCGGTATTCATCGAGAAAGGCAAGCTCTTGCGCGCCGGGTCGATGGAAGAACTCAACCGTCAGACCTCCGAGCACCGCATCCTTTCGATCAGACCGCTCGATTATCCAGAAAAACTGCAGCGCCATTTGTTACTTCAACCTCATGTCGCCGATGTCCGCCTGCTCGAGGGCGAGGTCGAAGTCGACTTGAAAGGCGAAGACGAAGAGTGCTGCAAGTTGCTTACCGACCTTTGCGCGCAAGGCTTCAATATCCTGGAATTCAGGCCGCGCCGGGCCAACCTGGAACAGATCTTCATGACCGTCACCAAGGGCCATGTGCAATGACCACTGCGCCTCCCTTGGCATCTTCTTTGGCAACCTCGTTATTGGAACGCCTGGACAACCACCTCAACCCGATTTTGGTGAAGGAACTGCGCCAGGCGGTGAAAAACCGCGTGGTTCTTGGAATTCTCAGTTTTTTCCTGCTCTTTCAATTACTCATGCTGGTGCTTGGGGTGACTGCAAGCAGCAGCGAACAGGAGCTCTGGTCGGGCGGCGTGCGCGTCTTCACCGCGCAGCAGATGATCTTGCTTTTCACAATTCTGACCGCGTTGCCGGCCTATGCCGGAACGCGCATGCTGGGCGAGCGCACCGATCCAGACAGCGATTTGATGTTTTTGACCACCTTGAGCCCAGCCTCGATCATCTGGGGGAAACTGCTTGGCTGCCTCACGCTTGGGTTTTTGGTGTTCAGCGTCTGCGCGCCGTTTATGACCCTGGCCTACTTGCTGCGCGGGATCGACTTGTTGACGATTTTCGTGATCCTGGCGTTCGACCTGCTCTTGATGCTTTTGACAATGCAGTTCGCCCTGTTCTCGGCCTTGCTGCCGGGAGGCTTGCTGATCAAAAGGATTGCCGCGGGGATCGGTTTCATCGGCTTGCTCCTGTTCAGCTACTTTCTGATGTTCGTTTTTGCACGGTCGATCGAAACAGGGTTTGGAGATTTGCTCGAAGCCCTATTTCTCATCGTTCCGATCCTGGGTTTATTCGGGTATTTTCTGGTTTATAGCATCGCCCTGGTTTCCGCTCCCTCGGCCAATTCGATGTTCATCGTCCGGACTTACATGGCTCTTGCGGTGGTCGTTGTCGCTCTCATGCTTGTCCTGCCAATCACCACCTTGGCAGGCCTCACCTCTTCGCGGGGATTCCCGGCAGAGGTTGTCCCCACTTTATTTGTCTATTGTTTTGCTCCATTTTTTTGCATTCAAATTTTAGTAAGTGTTTGCGAGCGTGATCACTGGGGCCCGCGCATCACCCGCACGATCCCTCGCTGGCTGATCGTCCGAGGCATTGCGTTTTTGTTTTACTCGGGATCGGCGGGAGGCGTGCTCTATTCGGCCGGCATGCTCGCCGTGACCTTTGCCATTGCGGGATACCTCGCATTCACCGCGCCCTCGACGGTTGCCTACGATACGCAAGATTTGTTTCCCATTCTGATTTTGGTCCTTTACACCTATTGTTTTTGCATCACGGGATGGTTGTTGCGCTCGCTCCTTCCCCCCACCCAGCTTCGACCGGAAAATACCTGGATTCTCGTAGCCATTCTCCTTGGCGTTCTCAGCGCCCTACCCAATGTCATCGCCTATTCGATCCATGGCGACAGGATGAATCAGGACTCGTTTGCCTGGTGGAATTTGACCAATCCTTTTTACTTCATCTCCAGCCGCATCACGGGGATCGGCCACCGAGGCAGTCATGACGACGTGCTCTCGGTGTTTCTCGGGCTTTGGGCAGCGGGAGTCACCTTCCTGGCCTTGCCCCAGTTCTTTGGCCAGTTCTTCCGTTTTGCCCGGCCGCAAGCGGAGGTGGTTTACGAGCGGGCCCAGGTGATCAACGAATTGCCCGCCTGAAAATGGAGTCATGCCGGGAACGCTTTCCAGGAACAGGTTGATTGGGAGCCATTGCCGTGTTGAATCCTTTCATTGAGTCCATTCCCCCGACCCAAGTTCAAGGACGGGCGCCACGACCGGACCGTCCCATGGGAACCGCGCTATGACCGTTTGGGCCAGGCTGTACGATCGACTCGACGATGGACTCAACCCCATCCTCGTCAAGGAATTGCGCCAGGCGGTGAAAAGCCGGGTCGTCATCGGCATTCTGTTTGTTTTCCTCGTGTTTCAATTGATGATTGTGACCATCGGCATCACGACGGCATCCGACCAGTCGCTGTGGTCCGGCGGCAAACGCGTGTTTTTGTCGCAGCAGATTGTTTTGTATTTCACCATTTTGACCGCCCTGCCCGCTTATTGCGGGGCGCGCATGCTTTCGGAACGCACCGATCCCGGCGGCGACTATATGTTCTTGAATTCCCTGAACCCGGCTTCGATCGTGATCGGAAAGTTGTTCGCCAGCCTGGCGATCGGTTTTCTGGTATTTAGCGTCTGCGCGCCGTTCATGACCCTGGCTTATCTGTTGCGCGGAATCGATCTCGTCACGATCTTTTCGGTTCTGGGTTTGGACTTGGCCCTCATGATGTTGGCGATGCAATTCGCGTTGTTCGCGTCGGCGTTGCCCGGCGGCCTCGTTCTCAAACGGCTGGTCTGCGGCGCGGGATTCATTGGGCTGCTTTCTTTCAGCTTCACCACCAATCGCGGAATCTGGTTTATGGTCGAATCGGGCACCGACAACTGGTGGTGGATTGTACCTTCGCTGATTCCCATGATTGTCTTTTTTGGATACTTTTTCGTTTACAATATCGTGCTCGTCGGCACGGCGGCTTCCAATGGCATGATTTTGGTCCGGCTGTACCTGGTGACAGTTATTCTGCTCATCTGGTCGATGTTGGCGGCTGCCCTCAAGTTTTGGCCGACCGGCCCGGCGGCCCGGTTTCTGCCTCCCCCAGAATTCCTTCCCAATCTGTTTGCCTACCCGCTCGTGTTTTTCCTAGGCCTGCAACTTCTTGTGGCCACCTGCGAGCGCGACCGGATTGGCGCACGCATCGCCAAGACCGTTCCCCGGGGGCCGTTCTTGCGCCCCCTGGCCTTTCTTTTCTACAGCGGCTCAGCCGGCGGAATTCTGTACGCCGTTTTGGTCATTGCCATGACCTTCGGACTCGCGATCGCTTTGGGCACGTTTCCTGTCTCCGGACGGCCCTACAACCCAAGAAACCTCAACCCCTTATTGATTTTTGTTTTGTATGTTTACCTCTATTCCCTGCTCGGCTATCTCTTCCGGGTTCGTCTTTTCAGCAGACTGATCAAGCCGGAACAAACCTGGATCCTCACGGCGGTTTTCCTCGGGGTTTTGAGCACCGCGCCCAATATCTTCCTTTACTTGCTAAGCAACGGTCATGTCAACGAAGCGAATGCAAGGATCTGGAACGCGGCCAACCCATTTTACTATTTTTTTTCCCCAGCACTTTTCAGCGATTCCAATGCGAGCAATCAAACCGACATTCTTTACATTTTAATCGTCATCGGGCTTGGACTGAGCGTTTTCACCGTTCCCCTGATTTTCAGGCAATATGCGAAATTTCTTCCTCTTTCACAAACGGCCAGCTCAGAAGCCCCTGAACAAACCAAACACGGCGCCCTTAAGAAAACCGCATCTCAAGGTATCTCGTAATGTCTTCCCCATTGCAACCCTATTTCGAGCAAGGCTAGCGAATTAACGATGTCTTCCCCATTGCAACCCTATTTCGAGCAAGGCTAGCGAATTAACGATGTCTTCCCCATTGCAACCCTATTTCGAGCAAGGCTAGCGAATTAACAATGTCTTCCCCATTGCAACCTTATTTCGAGCAAGGCTATTTGGCGGGCCAGCGGTTTGTCCTGGGAATTCCCCGCAATGCCGCCATGGGGATGACGGGAGCCACCTTAAGCAGTCTCGCGGGCAGTTCGCTTGAGTTCCGCGATCATCGGCAATACGAACCCGGAGACGATCTGCGCCACATCGACTGGCAAGCCTACGCCCGGACCGACTCGCTCATCGTCAAGATCTACCGCGAAGAGATCACTCCCCACCTCGACCTGATCATCGATGGCTCTCAGTCAATGGCCGTCAAGGGCACGCAAAAAGAAGGAGCCGCGGCCGCCCTGCTCGCGCTTTTCGCGGCCGCGGGCGCGCGCGCGGGATACTCGCAGGCCGGCTGGCGCCTGAGCGATCGCTGCCGGAAGATCCCCGGCGGCAACCGGCCGCCAAGCGAATGGGAGGCTCTGGAATTCACCCACAAGGGCGGTCCCGATGGCCCGCTGAGCGCCTTCAAGCCGCGCGGCACGCGCATCTTGATTGGTGATTTGCTCTGGGAAACCGAACCGCTCACCGTGCTGCGCGGACTGGCCGAACGATCCGCCCTTTGCCTGGTCGTGCAACTCCTTTCCCGCGCCGATGTCACTCCGCCGCTTGGCAAGGCGCTTCGCCTGATCGATTCGGAAACCGGGGCGATCCGCGAAATTCAGATCGATGCCCTGGCCGCGAAACGCTACCTCGACGCCCTGGCACGCCACCAACAGGCCTGGAGCGATGCCTGCCGCCAATGCGGTGCTCAATTCCTCGTCATCATCGCCGAAGACCTGCTTGAAGAATGGAATCTGGATGAGCTCGTGGTCGCGGGAATTCTGCGCACGCGTAGCGGCGGTGCCGTCGGCGCACCCACGGGGAACCACTAGCCATGCTCCCCATCTTCCTTTACCCCCTCGCCTTCCTCGGCCTGATCGCCCTTCCCGCGCTGGTCGGCATCTACTTGTTTCGCAACCGCTTTCAGCCGATGGTGGTCTCCAGCCTGATGCTCTGGGTCGACCCGCGAGAAAGCCAGGAGGGAGGCCGGCAAATACGCCGCCTCAAAACACCCCTCCTGTTTTTTTTGGAACTGCTCGCCCTGCTTTTGCTGATTTTGGCCGCCGCGGATCCGCAAGTGCGCCTACCCACGGGAGCGCGGCCGCTTGTCATCGTTCTGGACGATTCCTACTCCATGCGCGCTGGCGAGTCCATGCGCGCTGGCGAGTCCATGCGCGCTGGCGAGTCCATGCGCGCTGGCGAGTCCATGCGCGCTGGCGAGACAGGGGGCGCGAATGCTCCTTCGTCGCCGCGAGCGCTTGCCATTGCGGCCATCAAGGAAGAACTTGGCCGCCAGTTGCCCTTCGTCACCCGGCTGCTCGTCGCGGCGGAGAAACCGAAATTGCTCGGACCGCCGATGCGCACCAGCAAGGAAATCGTCGCGCAACTGGAAAACTGGAACTGCTCCTCAGGCTTTGCCAATATCAGCGATGCCGTGGCGCTCGCCGGCGAAATCGGCGGCGACAACACGCTCGTGCTCGTCGTGAGCGACCACAAAAGCCCGTCTTCCATTCCCGACAAAAGCCGTCTGCAATGGTGGTCTTTCGGCAAGCCGAAATCCAATGCTGCCTTCGTCAGCGCCTCCCGGGCGGAAAAGGAGGGCGCCGACCGGTTCATGCTCGAAGTCGCCAATTTGTCGACCGAGAAAAACCAGATCGGCGTGGTGCTGACACGAACCGAAAACGATGCCGAGATCCTGCGCAAAACCCTTTCGCTTGAACCGTTTGGAATTGGCCGAATTGTCTCCAACTTGCCCGCGGGCACGGGTCCGATTCGCGCTCGCTTGGACGATCGCGAACTTCCGATCGATAGCCAGATCGTTCTGGAACCCTTCCCGGAAAGACCGATCAGCACCCAGGTACGCATGAGCGCCGGGCCGCTGCGCGATGTGCTTGAGAAAGCGTTGAGTTCGACCAAACTCTCTCGCTCCGGAGGTTCCGGTTCCCATCTGGTTTTCACCGACAAGGAGGAGGATGCCGAATCGGACCGCACCTGGATGGTCCAGTTCCTGGCGGAAAAAGAGGCCGATGCCTATAGCGGTCCGTTCATCCTGGATCGGGCTCATCCGCTCACCAATGGCCTGTCTCTACAGGGAGTGGTCTGGGGAGCGGGCAAAGACACCAAGGCCGAGGGAAACCCGGTGGCAATGGCCGGAGACATACCCCTCCTGACCGATCGGGAAATCGGCGCCGAAGCGCCGCGTCATTTTCTGAAGTTCCGCCTGCGAGCCGACCTGTCCACGCTGCAAAACTCCCCCGATTGGCCCATCCTCATCTGGAATCTGGTGTCGTGGCGATCGGCCCAGTTGCCCGGTTTGGCCCGATCCAATCTGCGCCTGGGTGACAACACATTGCTCACCCTGGACAAGGCAGGGGAAACGATCACGGTCACAAGCCCCTCGGGAGCCAAAAAAGAAATCCAGGTGCGCAACCGGCAAGTGCAAATCCCCGGCGGCGAAGTGGGCATCCACACGATCCAATCTCCGTCAACGACTGCGGTTTTCGCGGTCAATGCGGTCAACCGGACCGAATCGGACCTGACCAAGGCCGAAACCGGAAAATGGGGATCCTGGCTCGATGAAAAGACCGTGCGCATGGATTACCTGGAAATCAACTGGCTGCTGCTGCTCGTCGTTTTGGCACTCATCACCGTCCACTTACTTTTGATGGCGCGCGGAAACCGCAATCATCTGCCGGCGAATGGCAAATCGATACCGTCAAGATCGATCATGCCAGGGACGCCTCGAAAGGGGATCGCTCAAGAAAGGCTGACCCCATGACATTCCTTCATCCGGTCTGGCTCTTGTTGGCCGTGCCTCTCATCGTCAGCCTTTGGGTTTGGCGGCTGCCGTCGCGTTTCCTGCTCGCCTTGCGCATTTTGGCGCTGGTACTCGTCCTCCTGGCCCTGGCGGGCCTGGCGATTCGCATTCCCGGGCAGGCCGGCACCGTGGTCATCGTTGCGGATCGCAGTTTGTCGATGCCCGCCCAGAGCGAAGCGAATCAGAAAGAAGCGGTCGACCTGATCTCTCGCGGCAAATCGATCCACGATCAAGTCGCGGTCGTGTCGTTCGGGGAAAAAATCGCGATCGAAAAGCCGCCCCACACCGAAGCCTTTCCCGGCTTCAACCAAGAGGTGGGGCCTAACGCCTCCAATCTCTCCGAAGCCATCGAAACCGCGATGACGCTCATTCCCGAGGACGCGCCGGGCCGAATTCTGGTGCTCTCCGACGGCAGGTGGACCGGCAATGACCCCCTGGCCAAGAGCTCAAGCGCGCTGGCGCGTAATATCGGCATCGATTACCGATCCCTTGAACGGCCGATGACGAACGATCTGGCGGTGCTCGCGGTCGATGCGCCGCCCAACGTCAACTACAAGGAATCGTTTCTCATTTCGGCGCTGGTGCAATCGCCCGTACCGCGTGACGCGATTTGCACCTTGAGCCGCGATGGCAAGGTGATCGCCTCGATGACCCGATCCTTAAAATCGGGCCCCAATCGCATCGTCTTTCGCGACCAGGCCAATCAGGAAGGCAACCAATCCTACGCGGTATCGGTAACGGCCGCCGGCGATGCGGCTGCCGATCCCGTGCCTGAAAACAACCAGGCAAAATTTCTGGTCGGCGTGGGCGGCCCGAGGCCCATCTATCATGTCAGCACGACCAAGGGTTCCGGCCTGGCCAGGCTCCTCGGCGCGGGGGGACTCGATGTCCGCTCGGTGACCCCCGATCAGGCGAAATGGGACATTGAACATCTGTCGCGTCATAGCGCCGTGATCCTGGAAAATGTGCCCGCCGAGAAGATTGGCGCCACGGGGATGGGCACGCTGGCTTCCTGGGTGCGCGCGACCGGTTCGGGCCTGATGATCACCGGAGGGAAAAATTCCTACGGCCCGGGTGGTTATTACAAATCGCCTCTCGATCCGATCATGCCGGTGACCATGGAGCTACGCAACGAGCATCGCAAACTGGCCCTGGCCATTGTCGTCGCGCTCGATCGATCCGGATCGATGGCCATGCCCGTGCCCGGCGGCCGGCAGAAGATGGACCTGGCCAACCTGGGCGCCGCCGAAGTCCTGGAAATGCTTGGCCCCACCGACGAATTTGGCTGCATTGCCGTCGATTCGATGCCGCACGAAGTCGTGCCCTTGAGCACCGTCACCGACAAGGGAGCCTCCAAAACCAAGATTCTCGGCATTCAATCGATGGGCGGGGGGATCTTCGTTTATCAAGCACTTTTGCGCGCCGCCGACATCATCAAGGACGCCAAGGCGGGAACCAAACACATCATTCTTTTTTCCGATGCGGCCGATGCGGAAGAGCCGGGCAATTACAAGGAATTACTGGAAAAACTCGATAAAGCCGGGATCACGGTCAGCGTGATTGGCCTGGGCACCGACCGGGACAAGGATGCCGAATTCCTGAAAGATGTTGCCAAACGAGGCAAGGGCCGGATCTTCTTCACCGACAAACCGGAAGAACTGCCGCGGGTGTTCGCGCAAGATACGTTCGTCGTGGCCCGCAGCACGTTTCTTGACGACCCGGTCGGCATCCGCAACACACCGGGAATGTCTCTTTTGACCGAACAGCCCCCCGTCATCCCGGCCACGCTGAAAATCGGCGGCTACAACCTTTGCTATTTGCGGCCCACCGCCACGCTGGGAACCGTCACGCTCGATGAATACAAGGCGCCGGTAACCGCTTCCTGGCGAGTGGGATCGGGACGAGTCGTATGCTACACCGGCGAGGCCGACGGCCAGTTTGCCGGCCCCATCGCCCGCTGGGACAAGGTCGGCGACTATTTCACAAGCCTGGCCCGCTGGGTTTCCGGCTCCAACAATCCCCTGTCCTCGAACATGCTTCTCACTCAGGAAATCCGCGACGGGGCGTCGGTCGTCACCCTCAACCTCGATCCGGAACGAACCGCCGATCCCTTCAGCGGGCTACCCCAGGCAACGATCCTGCGAGCGAAACCCAACGAACCGACGAGTGAAGCGAAAGCGACCCTGCGCTGGACGGGCGCCGACACGCTTGAAGTTCAGACACCGCTTGAAGGCACGGGTATGTCCGTAGTGACCGTTGAAGTGCCCGGTGAAAATCCGATTTCCCTGGCACCGGTTTGTTTGCCCTATTCGCCGGAATATAAGCCCTCGGTAGCGGACCGGGGCACCGTGACTCTCGAAAAGCTCGCGCGCGCCACCGGAGGCCAGGAACGGCTTGAACTTCCCGGTATCTGGAAAGACCTACCTCAGGCGGTGCGCTTCGTTAATTTTGCCAACTGGCTGCTTCTGGGCGCCGTTGTCGTCTTGGTGGCGGAAGTGTTCCAAAGGCGCACAAACTGGCTGACAAGTTGGGTGCCCGCCCCTTCGTTTAAGCCCACGGCCCGCGCGGCAATGCGCGCGGAAAAGATCAAGGAAGAGAAGAGCAAGGCCGCGGCGAATTCTCAAGCGA